>Ga0194135_10001414_pt1 | contig 14314 bp, 8 predicted proteins | sample LitLau_LLRF_2013_FD_134024 | JGI IMG/M metagenome (GOLD analysis project Ga0194135, IMG submission 134024) | Freshwater sediment microbial communities in response to fracking from North America - Little Laurel Run_MetaG_LLRF_2013 (version 2) | ecosystem: Environmental > Aquatic > Freshwater >...
ACTTTCTCGTAGTTGTAAGCAGCTTCCCAAAGTGAAAGTTTGATTGTGGGGCAAGCAGGCGCTGACGGGATTCTGCAGGAACCTCCGGCGCGCAGAAGCAAGCGGAGAAGGCAGTGAAAGCATGGGAGGGAAAGTAGGCAACTTTCACCTGGGAAAGCCCAAGCAACACCCCACAACGACCAACATCTAAAGCAGAAGCTCGTGAGCGGCAATCCCTACAAGTCTCACAATCCAACCGCCAAGTGGCACTCGAGGTTGGAAAAAGAATCAGGGACTCCCTGATGCCATGGGTTCCAAAAAATTTAGTCTACCCAACCCAAACCCGTCTACCCGGAGCCGGATAGTTAACTTTCTCCTTCGTCGGCCCTCGTAGAGGACGAAGTTGTTCCTGGGATCCCTCGCATGTCTCCCGTTCATTAAAATCTGCTTCCCCAACCCACAGAGGGGACAGCGTATAGTTGATCAACTAAATAAAGCAATTACCGAAGGGGAGGAGAGTGAGGAAAGCAAGACAGGTGGTTGGAAGTAAGTTGGTTACATTAAACATGAGCTCTCCACACTTGCATGCATTGCGTGCCGGAGGTCACTCACTGGATTTGATTCTATCGACCTCTCCTGCGTCCTCCTCGCTCTGATTTCTGGTCTATTTGTCCTCAATTGCTTTCCATAAATCAACCTACCCCATTGGTGCATGCAATAACAGAAAGAAATTTCATCTTCTCGCAGGATTCCCTCATCATTCCCGTATTCACTCTTTTCACTTTGGACTTTGGACCAAACGGCGGGGTTGGTTGGGCCTGGAGAACTTTCTTCCGAGGAAAGGCGGAGAGAAAGATAAAGTGAGGCGGTGGGAAAACAATTGGATTTATTCACTACTCTCCCGCCTTTCATCGTTTCATGGCTGAGCGGAGACTGATTATGATAAGAAGGGGCTAAATTGAATATCATTTCTATACCACTTCCTCCCGCATTCACGACGCTCTCCGACTAGGCTCGTCTTATTCAGACCCACTTTAGTTATAACCCGCTCCCCACTCTATTCCTAGTAGAGAAAGTGAAAGTCCTTGGCCCCTCCGCCTCCTTGTCAACAGAATACATTGTCGGAGAGTCTTCTCCTCGGACGGAGGAGCAGCCGAGATGAAGACGGAGACACAAAAGATGGGATGAAGAGAAAGGAACGTCAAGTGAAGGTCTTTCCATCATCTCCTCCATTGTGTCTCGTCTTACTCCTACCGCCACCACCGCCACCACCAGGAGACTCTTTAACGGAAAGTGAAAGGAAGCGCCTACTATTCCTGAGCTTTCTTGGGCCTTTCTTTTCACGTTTTCCTTTTCCCCAGCCCGAGTTGGAGTAGTCGAGTGTGGGATGGGGAGTGGTGGTGGTAAGCTCATCCGGCCGTGAAATTGTATGTAAATGGAAATTAATGCAAACAGGATGAGCAAACTGGGAGGTTTCCAACCACTGCTGGGAAGGGAACTAAGCCAGGCGGAAAGGTAAGGCGTGTTTATTAAAGACGACCTTCGCCTTACCTTAGACGGGGAGACAAAGACAAAGGGATTTATGGAAATCAACTGCGGTGAAACGGAGGCAATAAATCCAGAACTCACCTCTGAATCATGCAAGTAAACAATCATGCAAGAACTCAATGCTCCGGGTCGGAGAGAGAGCTTAATATTTCAAAACCAGGCGCACGCGTCATGCTCATCCTTGAATTTGAACTTTCTCGAGCATAAATTAGCTAAAGTCGGAAGAGACAGTGTGTGTGTTCTAATAAAAGGGAATGAGTCTAATGGATTTTTTGAGCCATACATGTTCTTCCATGCAAATGAATGAAAAATGAAAGTGTCTGCGTCTTGCGGAATGCTTTCCCTGCTAATAAGCTTTCACTCCTGAGGGGCATACGCCTCATTTTTTTTGAGAATTAAATTAACAAGTTTGGATTTAAAAGAGACAGGAATCTCTTCGTGCGTCGTGCCGCCGCCGTCGCTCCAAATGGATCTTAATTACAAGACTGAATTGGGCCTTGCGTGGCTTCAGTGAAACTAACATTTGGATTTCATTTTGAGTTCGTTATTCCTCCTTCCCATTCTTGTTGTGTCCCATTCTCCTTTCCTTCTCCTTTCATTTGGGATTAAAACGTGTTTCCAGGGATGAAAGGGAAGTTGTTAAGTAAAAGTAAGTGAAAAGAAGAATCTCGCACTTTCTCCTTTTCTCTTCTAACAAGGGAGTTTGCAGGATTCCTTCTGTGCTGCTTTTAATTGGTTAAAGATTGATTTTCTTGAAGCGCTGCTTTCTACTAACAAGTCCTTGTCAGTGTAGGACGTTATTTGAATTGTAAAAGTGGAATAAATTCTAAGTAGAGCAGCGTATAATATGGAAGGAAGGGAATAATAATAGTAAGACTCACCATTCGTAACCAAAGGGTAGTGACTAGTATTTGGTTCTTCTCGTCCTGAATTTTATCATAATTGCCGCAATAACAATGTGAGCAACATGCAAACAAAGAGGGAGGAGAAAAAGACAGAGAACAATCAGTTGCCATTTTAAGAGGGGAGCTCAGGGTAACACGGATCGTACAGATTAAACATCACACATCCCATCATTACCGTCATAACATCAATTTCTATTAAAAACACAAAGGAACTCCTGGGCGAGATCACTTTTGATTTCTTACTCTCTGCGTGACGGTTCTACGAAAGGATAGAATTTCGGATGCGACAGGACTACACAATTCCAAATGCCAAATGCGAACACGAACAGAAACAGCCCATCATCACCATTACCATCAAACATAGCAGCAGCCAGGACGGAGGATATCCCTTTTCATACACATAAAATTCACAAGGCACAAACGGCGGAACCATTCCCACCAATGGCGTTCAATAACCCTTTAGAAGGCTCCAAAAGGCTCATTTTAACGACACGTCGTTCTCCCTCTCGTCCTTAAGACCCAAGGTCCATAGGAATCAATTTCAAAGGACAATGGAAAGAGAAAAGGATTGCAGTGGGGAGGGAGGGGGGATTTCTCTTACAAGTACTATACTAAGAGAGGAGGCAGGGCGGAGTGACCAGAGACAGCAGGACAAAGGTGTGTTGGGATGTTGAAAGAAAGGAATTCCCTGGGTGTCCATTTTGTTGGTTCAATTGAAATTTATTATACTCGAGACAGACGGCAGAGAGTTTAAGGAGGATCAACCCTTAACTGTCCCACTGCTTTCAGCTTTTTAAACCCCGCAAGAAATCGAGTGTCGTAAAGACTCCGCGGCGGGCGAGGGGAAGAGTCAGGTGAGAGCTCTGGTCGTCGGGGACGCTGCTTTGCGGAGGACGAAGAAAGCACTTTTTTATGATCACCAAAAGGGAAAGCGAACACATGCGAAGACACATTATCATGGGAAAACCACTGAGACTTGGCATCTCTAAAACAGAAAAGGGATAGATTCCAACAGCCTCCCCAAGGTAACTGTTTCCGGATTAAGGACTGATTTTACGTTATCCCTACTGAATTTGTTTGAAATTGTCTCAAAGAAAGGGAAAGTTAGGAGGATGAGGTCGGCGGGACTAATCGCGACGTCACAAAAAACATTGAGAGCACCACATCTACTTAGCCCAGCACACAATTGACAAAAAACTTGCAGGCCTGTAGAGCGCTGATTTAATTCTAATGTAAGAAGAGGCGACGCCAAGGAGGGGGGTGAGGGGCTAGTTGGCTGCTTTACAACAGGATTTCACCTCTCAAAATCTTCCACTTTGGGACATTTCCCCAAAAAATCACACTTACCAAAGTTAGCCACGTATTGGTTATAAGAATTTGGTTCTTTTCGTCCTAAAAACGAAACAGTTTTTTTTAAAAGACGCAATAGATACAGTTTCCGTCGTCCAGTGTTCAATGAACCCAGGCCACAAAAGTGATTTGTTGAGTAAAGGATTTGTTTTCGGCAAACCTTCGCATCCCATCCTCCCACGAGATGAATTAAACTTGGATTTTATTGCATCTAATTCCTAATCCTCCTCCTACTCGTACTCCTCTGTTCCCAAAATGTATTCCCAATCTATGGCCTATAAGAATCCTGAAGAGAGATGCAGGAGACGAATTGGGCCGAACCCCTATTCCCCAGTCTAACCACGTACGCGGAGCTTTTCTCATTTTCCCTGGGCAATTTTCTCCTACTTTCTCCGGGCGGAGGAGGAGACGAGAAGGTCTACGCGGAGTCTTATTAGGTCTCTTCTGTTGTGAAATTGAATAATGGGATCACTGGACTTCTGTCTTTATCCCTAGTTACAGATCCAGGCATGTCCATGGACGGAGTGGATTTTAACAACGGGAACTAAAATCTACCCAACTCTTCTTGTCTTTTCGATTCTTTTCTATAAGAAACTAACGACGAGTTCAAGAAACCAAGGTTATTCGCCAACGGGGATACAATTAGTTTCACTATGGGTAAAGTTTAGAGAATAACAACAACCTCTGCAGACTTTGGCCATATTTGTTTAAAAACAGGAATATGGAGATAAAATTCTGGATTGAGAAAAAGTGGAGAGAGGACTCGTTTAATTATTCACTTTCTCCGCGGAGGAAAAAGATGTTGAAAACTGGAGCGGAGCCCAGACAAAGTGGAGACGCGGTGTTGGTGAAATATTTGTGCCGCTGGTGCTGGTTGGTGTGCTTTTAGAATTTATTTATTTTTTCTCCAAAAACTTATCTTCCTTATTTCCCTCCTCCCAACAAATTAATGACTTGCAAACGCTTAAGTTTTCCCTTTGCTCGCCTTACCAGAACAGGAAGTTAAGAGCAAGAGGATGCTTTTACTTCCTTACCTCTCCTACGCTGGGAGGGCGAATAAGAAATTCTTCCTTGGCGTGCGCCCCATTAAAAAATTTAAGTACAGGATGTACGGGAAGTGAGGGGCGCAGGCTCATGCGTTAACCATGCCAACTCTAATATTAAATTCACCTCATCAATTATGGGCAGGATGCCGCGGGTTGGATGCAAACTACTTTACCAGTCTGGAAATAGAATCCCAGCTCCACTTCTTCTCCGATTCCTCTACGCCCACCTTTCCAAATTTATGATTGATTGTAAACAGATACCCACGGCAAGTTGAGACTTTCTTCAAAAGTGCCATCTTAGTATTTCTTTGATTTCAGTTTCCAACGGCTTTCTTTCTCTGGTTGGGACGCGGGCGGAGAATCGATAAGGAATCTGCGGCGGGGAAGCATTTCTTACAAAATTTCCAATATGAACCCGCCGTTGGCAGGTGTCAAATTAACTTTCACCCCTCCGCCCTCCCCGAAAACGGATCTAGTCCGCTTCCTCATCCGCGGAGCCATGAAGGAAGGAGTAGGGCTGAGGTGCGTTGCAGTATAAATGAAAGTGCCTGCTCCTCCTCCTGCTGCTGCTGCTGGATAAGCAAAACTCTACTCGAGAGAATGTTGTGAACTGGAAACTAGAAGGGGGGATCCGGATGCTGCGCGGAGTCGCAGGTAAAAGGATCAAGAGAAAATCTTCATAACTTGAAACCAAATAAATCAAATCAGGATCCTCACGTTTAATACATATTTGATCATTATCCGCTCACCCATACTCAAATTTCATTACGTTCCACCGACTCAGGGGCCTAGTCGGGGTGCATCCTGGAGAATCAGAGTTCAAAATTTATAGCTGGAATTGACCTCAGGGGTACTTCTGAGTTGCTACTCCCCTCCCCTCTCATTTCCAAACTTAAATTTAATCCAAACTGAAATTCTACCTTTCCTTCTCGCGTCAATGAATTCCTCAGGACAGTTTCAATATTTTAAAACTCAAATTTGGGGAAATTAATCTAAAGGTCATTTGTAAAAATCAAGCTTTTATAAAATCCAAAAAAAAATCACGTTAATTCTCGATGAGTCTAATAATTATTATAATTGGAGGCTCTTAAGAGACTTTTCCTTCCCTTTTGTTATCCAATGCCGTGGTAATCACAGGGGTAATGAATCGAAAAGCCGGGCGTGGGAAGCTGCTTATAGAATAAGAAATGTCATTCAAAAGGAAACTCCAGCAGAGTCTCCTGCTTATCTTTTTTTCATCTCATTTTTCCAAAGTTTTCCGGGAGTAACATTCTCTCTCTCTCTCTCTCTCTCTCTCTCTCTCTTTCCAACTCCTTTCCCTGCTGTTATTTGAGACTTTACTATATAGTCTAACTGGTAAAGAAATTAAAAAAAGAGGAGATAAAAAGTAGGAGTGTAATGTATCACTATTAGGAGCGAGGGAGCGGCAGGACTTATAACCAGACAGCAGGCACAGTTTATATGCACCCAGAGAGAGCACAGAGAGAGAGAGAGAGCAGAGACAAGTTGGCCATAGCAACGACGACGGAATGAAGAAACTCAACTTTCTCCAAAAGGGTTTTCACTTTTCTTCCTTCCTCTTTGCCTCCTTTCCCCCACACTCCCATCCTATGCTTTCGTATATCTCCGGGTGTGTTATTTGTAAGAGAAATTTAAGAGGCGGAAGAAGAAAAATAGCACACTCCTCTCCTACCGTCAACTCCTTCCGCCTCTCTTACCAAGGCAAGGCGTTTTTTTTTCTCAAAAGAAAACATGAGAGATTCGAACCCCTTAAAAAGCGAGACCATGGATGAGACCAACGCAACGACTTTCACCAGGGAGAAAGGAGTCACGCATAAGGAAGGAAACGGAGTGACCCGGTTGGGGCAAAGTGAGACATGGAGGTAGAGGTTAGAATTTTACACGGGAACGGTAGAGACGGGTAAGGCTTCTCTCGGGTTACACAAAATAAGGGGAAAAGAAAAGTTGGGAATATATTTTGTCATGTTGAATCAAGGATATATACAAAAGGGAAAGGAATAAAAGTGAAATCGGAAAGACGAGGCGGATTTAAGGATCAAATTCCTATCTCGCACAATAATAATAAAAGGGATTGGACTTTTTGGAAATTTATCCACCTCTCTCTCCTTTGACATATTTCAAAGTTTGTGACATGTGGAAGTGGAATCTGAATTTTGGATTAATGCTAACACAGACTAAGGGGGAGCATCTCATCCTTAATGGAAAACTCAACTTTAAACAAACATTTCAGGAACTCATATTTATTGAAGTTTGGGAATTCTAATTAAAATGAAAAAGTAATTAATCAAGGGTTGGATAAAAGTGGATACAATTTGAATATTTATTTTTTACAATTTCAAGATACTATTTACAAGAAGGACTCATCCCTTCAAAGCATTGCTTTTAGAATTGACGTTTTTTTTTGGAAATGGGAACTGCGGTATGAGAAATGTCGTTTCGAAACCCGTTGCAGTTAGCCAGTTTCACTTAATCCCAAAATGGAACCTTTTGTACTTTTTTTGGCATAGTTTGCCCATAGGAATAGATGATTCAGTTATTTTCCAACTGTGGGAGACAGGTTGGTGACAGGAACGGATTGTTAACGGGAGGATCCTCAACTGCCACTTTGGTCTCGTAGGCGTATTACATTTTGGGAGTAGGAAATGGTAGTAGGAGAGAAAGAAACGCGACATTTCACTCACCCTCTCCTTCCGACATTGGAATTCCCGCATTTTTTTTTTACATGTAGACTATGCAGCCGCCGTTATATCCAGGGACAAGTGATTGTCGCCTCCAACAGTCTCGTCTAGTGAGAAATGTGCTGGGGACTACTGGAGTGATAACAACTTAACTCTTAAATCTCCATTTCCTTCCTTGTCTGATTTATGTCTTCTTATTAACGCATCCCGACGGAAGCAATTATTCAGCTCCCTTTTATGCAAAACTGCCCACGTTCGAACCTCAGAACTTCCACATTTGGGATCCGCCGAGGAGACAAAAAGAAAGTTGATGATCTCACTCTCCCTCTTTCTCTCTCATTGTTTGCATCCAGTCCGGAAATCCAGTCAAGACTGGAGAACATTGAATTTGCATTGAACTGGAGTGGCAGTTACGAGTTGGAGTCTTTAGAATAAAACTTGCGTGAGGGATCTTAATGCTGTCTGTTCCCACTCTCCTTGCGGTTGAGATACGTACTCTCGCGCCAAAGAGCGGAGAGCCTAAAGAAAGCAAAGTGCACAACTCTACTCCATGTTTAGAGCATGAGGAAGTTAGGAGGGAAAGTGAACTCTCTTTAGGATCTAGCTCTTTGGTGCGAGAGGAGGCTTCATTTCATATCCATTTCCGTTATCCCCTACACTTATGGCGAGAGAAAGCACGGAGGATGGAATGTCAGTGGTGCGGCATTACCATAACAGTTTTTACTAAAAGTAAGTCCACAACCAATCACCGCTCATCTTAAACAGTGTAGAATAAGTAGCAGTCTATATCAAAATCCCAGGATACAGGCAAAAGCGTGCCATATGCCCTCCAAAACAAAAAGAAAAAAAGAAAAAGGAAAGTTTTCCTCATTCTACTTTCTCCCATTCTTTTTACTTGGAAATAAATGTAGAGTAAAACTAGCTCAAGTTCTTTCTTAACCCGCCTCATCCACCATCTTGGCCTGAACCCATTAGAGTTAAGAGCGTTTTTCCTCGACTGGATATTTGAGTTTTGATGTATACATTTCCTACACATAGGAATGACCAGTGGAGAAACGCAAGTGTAGACCACGAGACGGACAGACCAATAAATCCTTTTCATTCTTCCTTTTAACCCTTCCATTTTGTCAGGCTTTCACATGACACAGAGAAAGTTTTCCTTCCGCTCTCCTTTCCTTGCCATTTATTCCTTCCCACTTTCTCTCTCTCTCTCTCCTTGAACGGTCCAATTCTTTGGATTATGAAAAAGAAAAGTTTTTAACCATTAGATCCTCATTTTTTTTTCCTTTTCTTCCTCTTCCTTTTGTATCTGGGCGGGAAAGTTTATGACAGTTTTTAATTAAAGTTATTCTAAAGAGGGGCCTAGACGGGGGAACGGGGCTTCGAACGTCCAGCAGCCGCATCCGGAATTTGCATCTGACGACCACTCGTGTCAGAACTACGCACTTTCAACGCTTCGGGATAAATTCGGATTAAGAGTGTTGGTATCCCGATTTCTCAGAAATGAGGCTCCTCTCTCTCCAAATTCGGTTGAATTTGTAATTAGGAACTGATGGGAAATTCTCGAGAAAAAAGATATGGCGGGTATATAGTAAAGTTAATCAAGAAAATATTAGGTAAGGAGGAAGTGAGCGTGCAAATGAGGATTCCCTTAGGCAACCCACTGGAAACTGGAAGTCTCATCTGTTTCATAATCTTGTTCCTGTCCAGGATTTCATCCTGGACTCACTCTTGCGGCTCCCTCCCTGCTTATGTCCAGCCTAACCCACTTGTATATAGGGAAATGAAATGAAAGAGGATTCATTCCTAACCAAAAGATTTTCTCTTTCTTCTCTCCCCAGGGACAATGGCTTCAGTTTTCTCCGAGTCGCCAAGCTTTCAACAGTTTGATCGATAGACCAGCAGTAGGGAAGGAAATTGTATGCGGAGGCGGTGAGGCTAAAGAAAAAAGGAAAAGAGGCAGAGAGAGAGAGAGAGAGAGAGAGCAGAGGAAAACCTCCTGGGTCGTTCACAGGTTCCCATCTAATGACATCCATAATGCTCCTGTTCCCACACTCCCTATTTGATAGAACCTTCAAAAGGAGAGAAAGTATAAGGAAACCAGTTGCCTTTTCTCCAGTTTCTCTTCTAGTTGTATTACTACAAGTTATACAAAAGGAAAGCATGGGAATTGGGAACGGTGGTGGTGGTTATTGAGACTTTCCACATTGTGATTCCCGCTTCCCTCCACCATTTCGGGGAACTGCCGCTGCCGCCCATAATGAATGGGGACGGCGAGGACAGGCTCAATGACCATAAATCATGCCTCTATCCTATTAAGATGTGACCCCTGTCACTTGTCACCTGAAATTACTAATTCAATCAAATTCAGTCAACTCTGGAATTGGACTAGTTGGGATGAACACTAGTGAGAATGTTCTTGTAAGGTTAACTGATGACAACAAAAGCCGAAATGGAAGAAAGCCGGGAAGGATGAATTCACAGAATGGCAGAAAGATGAAGGAGCCATGCCGCCGCCGACGCCGCCGATGGAAGAAGGCTTTTGGGGGAAAGTATGTTGGCTGCAAAGTCCTCCTGACATGATAGCCTCCTTCACACAATGTAAATCCAATTAACGGCCAGGATCCGTCAGGCAAATGATCTCAAACAAAACTTTTTCTTTTGAGCCTATTAAAACTTTTTTTCTCTCAAATATAACAAAGTTGGCTCAACTCTTAATTAAACGCTCCCCATTTCAAAGGAAGAGAGAAAGGCAGGGAATAACGGCAGGCGGGGAAAGGCTGCATTTCCTTTTTTGGTTTAAACAAGCATGAATTTTATAATACGGAAATTAATGCAGGAAAGACACACCTGATGCCTGTCACTATAGGAATTGCACGATTTTAATTCAAAGGAGATGACTTCATTTGTTCGATGGAAACTATTCAGGCGCGGTTTACTTTTGTATTTTTTGGGGGGTTTCCGAGTAAATCCCAAACCGTTCGAATTAATATTTGGGAAATGTGAGTTGGCGGGGGGGGAGAAAGTTTTAATTAATGTTTCCTCTCTCCCTCATCTACGAGTCGAGGAACCAAGGAAAATATTTATGGAAAATAGTTGGATTCTCTCTAGGTGTGCGACCTCGGCATATGGATGGCTAGTGTGTGTTTGAAATTACGGAGAATTAGGAGCAGATTTGGTTTAGGGTAACTGCATGCCCTCTCCCTCGGTTTTATAATTGGTACTTAATGTTCTCTTCATAGTCTAAATTCTAAGGCCTCCATGTCATCTGGGTCCGCAGTGGGGCTACACGGAGTAACTGGGAACTATCGATTCAGAAGCCTTTGGAGGAGGAACAAGAATAGACGGGCTATGATGAGAACCATTTCTCCCTTCGTGTTTAATTCAGAATTCCAGAACCAGCTTCCGCGGTACTGAAATCTCATATCCAAACTTTCCATTTCCCAAAACGTCAAGAGCTTTTTTATGATCAAAATCCTGTCACAGAAATGTAAAAATTCATCAAAAAGGAAGACATTTTCGATTTCAATTCAGTTTTGAGGTAAATTTGCCCAAGTTGATCTTTGAATGAAATCCTCACTGAAAAGTTCTGTAATTACCCTGCGCTACGACATAGATTGCCCGCCTTTGTTCTATTTACTCTCAACGTTTTAATTAATGGGAGTAATGTGAAAGGAGATTTGGTTTGTGCGAGGCATTACATCCTATCCCTAGTTTGTATAAAGATAACCTTTTGGGGGTGCCTCCATTACCATACACTTCCCAGAAAATTTAGTATCATTGCGAGTCATACACAGTTTTAGGCGTGGGAGGAGCTGTGGGTTGATTTCGTACCCTTGGCACCGAATGAAGCGAATTCCTTCAACTTTGACAACGCTAGCATCATCAAGCCGAGAAAAAAACCGATGCTAACTGTGACCCCGTAATAATATATAACAATGCCTTTGTTTTGAGGGTCCTTACTCGTGCACATTATACGTCTAAGCTCTCCCATTAAAAGTTGACACGGAAATTCAAATTATCAACATCAGAACAAACGCATTTGTGAATTACTGTGAAGGAGCCTCAAGTGCAAGAGCCACCATGAGTAATAAGCTGTGGGCCAAACAACATTCTTCTCTCCGTTCAAATTGCTTCCTTTTAACAGGCCCCCTTTGTTCCAAGACTCTAAAGAATTAATCCCTTAATTGGTCTGGTCCAATTTCCCTCCATATTGTTTTATCCTGCCCAACTGACAGCCTGTAACTAGAGTGGTGCGCCTGAAAGTAGTTTCCTCTTTTTACGTTCCAACTTTCTAGCTTGTTAGTATAGTTAGTTGGCAGGGTTCGAATTTCAATTCCCATTTGAACCGGAGCAGCGCTACTCGGTTTCTTATTTTGGCTTAAATGGCGCAAATGATAAATTATTTTATAGTCCGCAGAACTTATATTAACCATGTTTCATTCCAGGGTTTGATCCCTCCATACCACGATTACCCCAAGAAATTCAAAGTTATTCTGAGAGTAGAAAAGTTGTGTGGGAAAAGTTCAATTTCACTTACCACATCAATTATTTGCATTAGAGTTAACCCAAAGGATAGCTGAAGTGGGGACGTCTCATTCTTGACGGGTCGTTCGAGCAGTTGGTACTGATCGAGAAGAACGTGGAGTAACTTTCTCTCGTGCTCCCCTTGCATTGAGCCTAGAAAGAGAAAAAAGAAGGAAAAAAAAAGTTAGATAAAAATAAATTGTATCCGTAAAAACTCCGACGGCGGAACCACAGCTCCGTACGCCTTCCATTACGTTGATGATTATTTCAGTTTCTAAAATAAGAGTCGATGCTCTTAAATTAACCAACCTCATCCCCCTTCCCGTGTTTGAGTAAACATTTTCTTTTATGGGAATCCTTAAAATTGACCATTTCGAACTCGTATATCATTTCTTCGTTTTTTTTTTGCTGGGGACACTGAACTTGTAGCGTCCGCAGGAGCACGACAATTTTCAAAAGTGAAAAGAAAATGTTAAACTGAATTCCGTGTTTTCTTTCGATCTTCCAACTTTTCAGTTCAAACTGAGGCTTATCAGAGTCCTATTCGGACGTTAATCTGCGGCCAATGCCTCCACAGAGAGACGGATCTGTAGAAGAAAGTCTTTGGAGGGGAAACATAAACAAAAAGAGAAAGGACAAATATTAAATCAGGCTTGGAGCGGAAGAGAGTGAAAGTATGTTTTCTCCCATTCGTCCTGGGAATTATTAATCGCTTTGAATTGGAGGATGAAATTCATTTCGTTTCAAGTGGAGCTCCGCATCCCCGTCTCCGAAATATACCCTTTCCCCGACTCACTGCGAGGCGACTTTCTCTTTGGGGAAATTAACTTGCTTCGCTTTTTCTGTGTTTTGGTTTGAAGTGGGGGGATAGGAAACGGGAAAGATAAGAAAGTGGAAGAAGAAAGGAGTAGTAGGAGTATACGGAAAGAGGAAGGGAGAAGGGGAAAATGTCTTCAGGTTAAAAAGAAATGATGGAAAAAATGATAGTGTTTTCTCCGTTTTCTTTTTATGACTTTCTCCTCTCCCCGTTTGGATTTTCCCCCTTTGTTGACAGCTCCATAATTCGTTCTGAATTTTAATGACGATATTTCTTGAGTTTACGACAACTTTTGTTTGTTTGCATGCTAAAAGTAAGAGATGATTGATGGTTTTCGATTTAATAAAATGATGATCCCGGTGGTGTCTTATTTATCATACCTGGAAAACAACTGAAATTCTCTTGATTTTTGCCCTAGGCGTATCTTTCCTTTAAAGATGGCAAACAAGGTAACCTTATTTATTCTGGACAAACTTCTCTGGAGCTACTGAAATCAAATTTAGTAACGTGACGTCTGGGACAATAATTCTGGACAAAGGACGCGTGTGTACAGAAGGGGAGTATACACACAAAAACAAAATATCTGATGTACGTGCTGGGATGGAAAGGCCGGACTTTGTCCACCGGCCCAAGTTTCCCAGTTTCCAAGAGCACAAAACTTCCGAACAGTCCACAAAGTCACACAAAGGGATAAAATCAGAGTTTCCATTTTTTCTGCTCAATCCCATCCTGTCTTTTCTTATTACGTACGGAATGGGAGCGCTATACCTATAAATCCATTTGAAAAGGGACATTGACAACAGTAAATCATGTGAAAGGAGGATTTCCTCCAGTACAAGTTGCCAAAAAATCAAAGGCGAGGCTTTAAGCACTCCCTATCCGATCTGATCCCATCCATTCTGGTAAAAGTGAGATAAAATAGATCAAGTCGCGTAAATTCCAATTCAGTTCTCATTCTCATACGAATCATTTTTGGGAGAACGACGACTTCATGATTTGTACCTTGGCACTTCGTTTCGAGTAAAACGCGGAAGAGAACGTGGACTGGTGCAAACACATTTGAGATTCACATAGTAGCTTAGTGTGGAACAATGGAGTGGGCGGAAAACTTTGTGTGGCCATTTCCTGGTATGCAAAATTTAAACCACACACAAATTAGAACAAGGCCTTTGTCAGATTAATTTTCACACCCAAAGGACAAAATGGTTTTGTTGGCCGAATTTTCCTACACAATGAATCATAAGCACCAGCGGCCTAACTTTTGTTTCTTTTAGAGCGGGGAAGTGTAAGCAGAAGTTCCAGTGTGTGGGCATGAAAGGAATAGGGTAACATAATCGGAGTAATTTGTGTAGGACATGATTTATTGCTTACGCACTCTGCCCCCGCGGTATTAATAAGATATCCGTTTCATCGCCTTTGGGATTTGGAGACAAACCAAGACGG
>Ga0194135_10001415_pt1 | contig 14314 bp, 12 predicted proteins | sample LitLau_LLRF_2013_FD_134024 | JGI IMG/M metagenome (GOLD analysis project Ga0194135, IMG submission 134024) | Freshwater sediment microbial communities in response to fracking from North America - Little Laurel Run_MetaG_LLRF_2013 (version 2) | ecosystem: Environmental > Aquatic > Freshwater >...
GGCTTGGTTACACGTGCTCAGGCAAACTCTCGAATGTGAAGCCCAACTACCCTAGCTTCCACACGGAATTATCGGAACGGATTCCAGCAGTTGAATCAGTCTACATTTACGAGCAAAGCTACAGTCGGCTCATGAAGGTCCTGGGGAACTTATCGGAAAAAAGTCCGAGTGCTGTCGTGAAGCTCTTGCTCCGCCTTCCAATGAGGCCTTATAAATTTGAACAATTTATGTCCACCCCCTTACCTCCAATTATCGAATTGACTCTGCACCTTTTTGGTGATTCGACGGGTGGCTATGGCTTGTCCCATTCCGAATGCGGACGTCAAATATTTCGATTCATCAAACCACACGCCCCGTATCTCCGCCTTTTCTTTTTATACTTTAATTATCGAAGTTCTGACTACGAGGATCCCGCGAAGCTGTTGCTGCCACCACTCCCATCTCTGCTGAGTTTGTTGATTGAGGAGTCGTACTCGGGGAGATTTGCGCTTTTTGCTCCCGATCAGTTCCCAAAATTGAGAAGTTTGGACATTAGTGTTGGGGACTAGGGTGCATTCTCAGGGATCGTCTTGAAGGACTTGAAGAATTTAACACTTGATGGGTATGTCAATGGAAATATGAATGAAGGAGAAGAATTTGACTGCGGAATGGCGGAGCTCATCTTTCCAAATTTAGAGACATTGAAGGTCACAGGCATTCGGATAGTTAGGGTCGCATTCAGATTTCAGAATTTGACCAGATTGAAGTTCTCAAGTGGAGTGTGTGATGACGATTTTGACGACGACTGGAGGTGGAATGTTTTTACAGGAGGGACGGAGCAGTATGTTGGAGACTTCTGCAGGGTTCCAATTCCTGAGGTGCCTCCAATTGACCATGAAGCGAGGGATCTTGTCTATTCCTTCAAGAATTTGAAACGTGAGGTACTTACAAAAATAATTTACAATTAATGTAACAATTAATTCTGAATAGGCTTGCAATATCTGGAAGTGGTGATATTCGATCTACGAACTGTGGAACTACTCATTTACATCAGTCGTACGCGGCAGTTGTGTCGTCTAAAAGAACTCACCTGTGAAGGAGGGGTTACCGAGGTTAGCCCTGACTTCGGATACTGATCATATTCTATACATTGGTCGAAGTCTCCTGCAATTTGCTAAAATTTTTATTGCAGGACGTTCCCCAACGCTACATTGAAGACCTGAAACTGCACCACGATCTGGTCAAAATTCCGGTTGAAAATGAATATATGAAGCTGAACTCTTCGGATTCGGATGATTCAGATGATTAATATTTTGATTGATCGACGTTTATTGTTCAAAATTTTTTCAAGGGGGGAAAGGGAAGCTTAGAAACAAAACATTTTTGATCGAATTAAACGAAATTGGTAGGAAATCCCGAGTATACTTTTTTTTTCTCAAGTATCATGTATGTTTGATGGAGGAAGTAGATCCTCAGAAGGATGAGGATACGTTGACCGTTTACCCGCAGAGTTTACTCATGAAAATAAGGCAGGGCAGCGTGTGGGGCAGGTCGGGGTTTAGTTCACTATCATTCCGGAGTGGAAAGTAATTATTGGCTGTACAGGAGTTATGTGACATGGGGATTCATTTGAATGAGCGTATAGCATCGGAATGTCTACAGTGTGCTATGCCTTACTAATTTGTCCTTGAGAGGTTCTTGGGAATTTTGAGTGGGGAGTGCGGAGTCTGCAGACAACAGAGAAGTGCGTTGTTGGGATTTTATTTCGGGAACCTCTTCCTGCTCTCTTCCGCTTATCTCCGTTTCTGGGCTTTAGTCTAGTCTGGTTATAAAAGCAGAAGGAACCGGATTCGGGCTTTACGTTTAACCAAACCGACACGATACGATAGAACTTACAAGTTACAGCTCGTCTGGGTCTTGGTCGTTGTCTATTTTTAGTCGTTTCTCGACACGGAAGCCGCAAAGCAATTAATTTCTAATTCTTCTGGACTGGTAAGTCTAAAAGTAACAAACTTAAGTCAATTATTTTCACCATCTGCTTCTGCGGTAAACTGGACTGTTTAGGATGCCCAACCTGCTTCGGAATTTCTGAACTCGGACTGTGGATGACAATCAGCGCCGGAAGGAATGAGAAGCGATAAAAAAGTTACGAAGGAAAGGAATAAGGACGCTTTCGCTTTTGAATTAAAGCCTGCTGCTAAAACTGATACTGTTCGCTGCCGCTGCTGCGGTCTAGGATTTCCGGCTAATCATTGACAATACTTATTACCCCTTCCTTACTCCGCTTTTAAGTTAACTTACAACTCCGTGTGTGAATCTTTAACTGTCGTTTCTGGCTTTCCGGGATTAATTTTAAGTTTTTAGTAAAGTTGCTGAGCTTAAAAACGTTGAACGTGTGATAAGAGAGTGAATGGATCCACTCATCCTTTTTTTTTACTCGTCTGTATACGTGAATCTTTACATGTCAGCTCCACTCCTACCGTCACCTTAACTCTGAGAGCGGTGGTGATAATGAAAATGATACGATGGTAGTTAGAAAATATCTTTTTTCATTGGTTGGAGGCCTTCTGCCTTGTAAGGCGGACCAGACACGCCTACCTCTCTTCCCTTTTAAATAACTTTAACGTTCGGACTTACAACTTCATTTGGTTTGAACTGGTGATCCCTAGTATTGAAATTATCACATACGCCAAACGCCAGTCGTATTCAACATTTTTTTGCAGATGTGTTGGAAAGAATTCTAAAAGCGTAAGCAAAGCAGGGTCAGTTCAGTTTGGCGTCATTTATCTCGTTCTGCTAAAAAAAGTTCACATTCAGCAGATTTAGATTTCTGTCACTCGGCCAAGACTAAGAATTTTTTTCTATTTTACAGTTGCTGAAATCCGCAGCATTTGTGTGTATACAACTTTAGTCAGGCTCAAGCTCTCGGCCCAAAAAGTCTTACGGATTCATCGTCGTCCTCAGTCGATCACTTATTCGAAGTTGCCGGTTGCATCACGACTAGTTATCAATCATTGATCAGTCTGTTTCCATTAATCTACATCCCAACACCATCATGGCATTTATGATGCCCCTTGTGAAGCAAAACTATAGTTTATACAATAAACCTGGAACGATCAATCCGGTAGTTGGAACAGGAGTAAATCCATCATCAGCATCGGCTAATCGACGAATACGAAAAAACTCCGATCAGACCGACCGACGAACTCCTGCTGCTGGAAACAACGTAGTTCTTCGACGGAATGCTAAATCCGAAGGTGCAAGTCTTAGTTCATCCCCTGGCTATGCGGATATGAATCCTCCGCACAGTACAGGAAGTGGACCCCCAAATTCCAGCAAACCCGTTGAAATCCGGCGAGGAAGATTCTCCACTCCCAATTTCCTGTCACCTCAATCTTCTGTCCGACGCTCTGCGTCGGGAAAGGGAAGGCAGGCGTAAGAGTCGTCATTAATCAATTTTCAATTCATTCCCTCCAAGCAAGTTTGCATTAATAATCTCCGTTTTTTTTTCAATCCAAACAGAAGCAGCATGCCGAATGGGACAAAGTCCCCACCTCCATTGAAGCCCACGTTTTCTCCGTCATCACGCTCCAGTATCTCTTCCACATCCTCGTCAGAATCTAACAAAGGAAGTGGGAATTTCCATTCTCGACTCCTCATGCGGTTACGGAAGACCCTTGGCCTGGGACACAAGGAGACACGCCCAACCAGCTCCTAGTATACGCCAAGAAGCAACAGCGGCTGCTCAAATACAATAACCGCCGGCTTTTAGCACATTCTAGAATTCATAAAGGTCGTTATTAGAGTTCTCAATTCATATTCCCTATTACCACAATCGAACTAAATTCATTGCCAAAGAGCATGTTGAGTTGTGTTTGTGTATTTTGAGAAATGTAGATTTTAGTGCCAGAAGACTGAATTGTTATCGTAGTCTTACGTAAACGTGTATTCAGTATTTAGCATTGAGCCTTATCCATGTTTTATTAGTTTTCACTTTCTCGGAGTATTTTTATACGTAGACGGTTATAGTTATTAATTTATTTGCATGAACCTGTTTTCTGATTCATCATTTTAATTCCAAAGATTATTCAAATAGCTTGCTCACTTAAGATTGTATAAGACTCATTCTTCCTCTAACCTAACTCTATTCTTGTACCTGCCTTTGGTCAATGGTGCTGATGTCAATGTAATGGACGAAGTTGAGATGGCGAGTTTGAGTAAATTTATTGTTTTAAATTAATGGCGAGGAATAGCCAAGTGCCTCTCCATTTTACGGTGACATTATAATTAAGACGTTATTACTGGGTACTATAGTTCTATAGTACTGGCTCCCTCTCGCAATAATTTTAGGATTAAAATTCATTGGTTCCAATGTGTGTATAGTTTCCGACACTGAATCATGTATGCGTTGACTATCAATTAAACTATTTTTTGTATGGATTAAAACAAAATGCTATGAATTGAGATTGGTTTTAAATGTTAATTTTATTCTCTATAACAAGGATCACGACGGATTTTAGTCAGAATAAAATCCTCGTCAGTCTTTGGTGTAATTTTCTAACGTAGGTTTTAATTGTGAGATTATTAGCTAGTTCCGCTTATCCAAACAAGTTTGCTAGATTTGGAAGCTGGATTATTGGAAATCCTCCAAAGTTTCCGGAAGATGAGGATGAGTGACTTGAGAAAGATGAGGATGAAGAAGAGCCGCCCATGCTTTTACCTGTTTCAACAAAAGGAGACTTTAGGATCTTATCTGCAAATAAATAATTGAACACTTATTGAATACTTTGCTCACCATAAATTGTGGAAGTGGCTCCGTTTTGGTTGCAGTACCAGACTGGACAACATCCATCATCCCTCTCGTATTTTGCTGTACATTGTGCTCCAGGGATCGGAGGGGAGCAGGAAACGTTGGGACATTTCGAACCATCAGAACCTGCTGGGCGTCCTGATGTGAACGCCAGTATGCTACTCAGAGTCAATACAACTGACGCAATTCGGAATTGCATTTTCCAAGTTTAATTTTGCGTTTCTGTAGGTGGGGAAAGGAATTGAATGATCAGTTAACAGCTATGTAAGAGAGTTGTACAATTCAAGAATTCAACTGGCAGCACTTGCACTGGGTCGTTAGATATCCCTAGAAGGAAGTGTTAACAATTGAAATGGCATCAAGGTAAAAGACATGAAACGTTTAAATATCAGTCGATTCATTTCATTACTCTCATTAAAGTTGGGACTTTAACTGCCTCTTTTTATTAATCAATTGTTGTCGCCGAATGCGCTCATCTTCACTGGAATATGGTGCTTATAACTAATTCCTGCATTCTAATCTACGAGTCACCGCTCATCGGATTCCATTCAATTCAATTTCATAATAACATTAACTCATTTTCCAAATAAATTTATTTATACAAGACATATGCAATTTTGATTGATTAACTTTTGCACGAATTATTGGCAGGCAAGGCGTATGCTTTAGCATGAAAAGTGCAGTGACGCATCAATAATATCAAGATTTTCCTGTAAACAAGTCGTTAACACTAAGTACTTGGCGGAATTAACTTCTTAGTCACGTCACGTCACCGAATCCGCATCCGCGTTCCCAAAATATCTCTACGCCCCGCAACCGTAGAGTGCGATTACTTGACGTCTGTTAGTTAACTTAACTTATGAAAATGTAAATATTTTCTAACAAAATTACATGAGATTCTTGGACGACAAAATATGGAAGGATGCTTCTGGTAATTTGAAATAAAATCTTTTTATCCAATTCATATGCTATAAATTTCTGGTAATAAAATGTGCAATTGCTTTTGCTGTAAAGAGCTAGCGTCATTTCAGAATTAATTCAGAATTTATATAACAAGTACAAAGGTCAAGCATTGGAAGCGCTTTTAATTTATATAGCGTCTGAGGAATGAAAACTCAATTTCGCATGGTGTATAGAATTAACAATAAGTCATGGCATGGACTATATTTTACAAGTTAACTCCACACCTTATTCACTTCAGGAATCATAATTAAAAATCTCTTATTCTTTACCCAATTTATTGGGTTGATTCTTAGAAAAAGACTGGAAGAGAGCAAATCCCAACTTTCTCATACGGTTTACATCCGTAAAAGCAGCATTTCTTGGTCCCTTCACATTCCGAATCCAAGGTACACTGGGAAGCATCCGGTAGAAGAGAGACGCATGTCTTGTTCGCACTGAGATCTTCACATTTACCTGGTCTTACTTTCGGAACCAACAGGGCCGAAATCATTAATGTGGGTTTTGAACTTGAAACTTCGACACTATCGCTTTGATTTCCCCCGCCGTTGCGACCGCCTGCAATGGCATTCAAATATTCTTGCCCAGTTGTATGTATAATGAAATGATGGCATATAATCAAATTACCTTGAATAGTTTTCGTTAGAGACGGTTTAGATGGTCTTTGGACTACTTTCTCTGTCCCAGTTGTTTCTGTCTTTGATTCCTTTGGTTCCGTCGTAGTGCTTTCTTGGATGATGGCAACACTCCCGCTTCTGGTTGTATTTTCAATTATTTCACCCTTTGCAATAAGACCCCCGGAAGTTCCAAAATCAGCTCCATTTTTAATTTCCGCTACTCTTGGAAATAGTGGTCGGAGAAGAGTTTCTCTTCGCTTTCTTCCTTTCCCTTTGTTCCCTTTTCCATAATGTTTCGGTGGGAAAAATTCATCAAGCAAATCCGGCTCTTGCTCGTCGCATCTTTCTAATAAAAGAATGATAAAGTCCTAAAAGCGTCGACTTGGCAAATAAGTTGTAATTACAATCAGTTTTACTTGATTTTGATGAGCAGCTCTCCACGGGTGGGGACAGCGTAGTTGACATAGAATTCTCATCACGTCCTGCATTTTCCATCTCTGTTACATTTTTTAAAGTATTGGCCAGTTTATTCAATGCAACACGCACTTGAAATCAGAACAGGAAATCCGTTCTGCTCTTTATTTAAATTTTAGATTTCATCAGCATTCAACACCCGTGGAGAGTAATTACCTGCAACTTCAATTGCTTCCTCCAGCTCTTTTCTCACAAAAGAATTATTGTTTCTATTCTTGGCATCCTCGTCGTCATCAACGACCACGTCCTCACCAGTCCCCCGATTAGTTTTTGATGGCAAGTTTCGACGGATCCTGGTTATGATACCCTCATTTCCGTTAATGCCTTGAGTCACAGTGACGGAGGTTATGTTGACATTTCTGGTGCCACGGTCGCCCTCTGAAGTAGAATCCTTGATGCGAATAACCTTAACGTCTGTTGTCGCCCCGGCGTGGGCGGGATTCATACGAATGTCCCCTGAGAAGATTATGCTCGCTTCTTTAGCTCCAATTTCTCCGCAGCAGGCATCGTAGCAGAGGCAACACATGTCACGAGTAGCATAATCTCGTGGACAATTTTCGACTTCGTCCCCTTCACCCCTCCCTCCACATTCTCTTCTGTACTCGTGTGTTCCTATTTCTCTCAGGCGACAATCTTCTGTGAATTCTGCTGGTTTCGTCTGTGCCAACGAAAGCAAGAGCAAAACAATAGGAAGTGAAAGCATCCCTCCAAATTAATTCTTCGGTTCCCTAAGAAAGACACTTAAGAATCGCTCGTCGGAAAACGCTAAATTAGGATTTAGGACTATACACGGATACGGAGTAGACTACGCGTACTTGTGGAAGGGGAGACTAATTCCGTTCGTCTTGTTTTATAACAAGGAAGTTCGGGAAGATTAGAATCAGCAAAAGATTTTCAGGTCCAAAATAATTAAAGCTTTCTTTCCTTTCTGATTATTCGTACACATTTTGATTGAAGTTTCCTACTCGGAACAATTATACAAATTGCATGTCGCTGACTTCACATTGTTATCGCAAATTAGCACGTCAATCTCATTTAGAGGCAGAGCATGAAGCTCGAGCTTGTTTTTCCTGAAAACTCAAGGTTTCATCTGTTTTTGAATGGCAGCGTGAATTAGCTAAATAATACGACAAACGTCATCCCTGTCATACGAAGAACATGAAATGATTTTATGCCTGCCTGTGCCTGCGCTAACAACTTTTTAATTTACGTTTTAATTTTTATCTTAACGAATCCACCCGCGTATCATCAGTGACGCTATCAGAGTCTCGGCCCTATCCCTGGGTAAAGTGTGGGAAATTCATATTCCAGATTTGTTTACTTTTGTTTGGCTTACTTTTCACTTCGTTTTGAGTTTTGATTTGACCCCTCCGCGTCTGCCTTTCCTTCTTTTCGAGACAGAAATTCGAAAGGCAGAGAATGGAACCAACTCCGAGCAAGTATTTTTGTATTCACTGTGGCCGCGGTGCTCCGAATATCCTTAAGATTTTTGGAAAAGACAATTTAGTGAAACTGATAGAATGCGTAAGGTTTTATGTAAAGCGTCTCATATACTGAACGTGACTTTGTTTAATATTTGTCTTTGTACGTCTTATATTTACAGACACATTGTGGACAACTGGTTGACAAATTTGTCGAGTATGACCCCATTATCGTTATCATCAACCTAATCCTACAAGACGAAACGGCTTACCGGCATTTACTCCTCAACCGTGAACTGAAGGTGCGAATGCGAGCAATAAGTCTGCTTATTTATCCTTAATCGAATGTTTTAAGGAATGCCTTTTTATTTGACTGATTCATGTTTGTGTTTGTTGCAGAACTTTTGGAAAATAGGAGTATTCTTTCTCATCATCCAGTCGTATTGTTTCTGGTGTTTTCAAAAAGGTGCCGAGCTGCATACCAAGAAAGAAACTTATTACCAGCTGGAGATTAACTTTTACCAATGTTTGATTCGTTCTTCAATCAATATCTTGTCTCTCCATGGTCTCATGATCGCAGCATCCCGAATCAAGTTTGGATTTAAACCAGTGGAATCGTATTCTCGCTTTTCACTATGGAAGGGCATGTTGATAGCTGGTTATAGCGAACTGTTTGAACTATGTCGCCTCATTTGGTCCTATTCGACTGACGGTCCTCGAATGTACTTTCATGAAGGGCTCCTAATCCTGTCATTCACACTGTGTTATAAAGGTAAGTCGAGACATAAGCTTACATTTATCACAGTCAGTCTTTTAATATCAGAAGATGCTCTATCAATATGTAATAATTCCGACTTATCTTTGTCTTGTACTTATAGTGGTAAACGGAGTTTCAAAAATTGAAGCATTCTTCACCGTGATTTTCTGTTTTGTCGTTCAGAAGTATTTGATGTCAGTGTATGACGCCAACTTCCCTATTTCGATTTCTACATGAAGGAATTAATAAATTAATTAAATGTTCTGCTAAAACTGTGAAAAACTGATAGTGACCGTAAATTAATTTAGTTTTTTCCTTCCGCATTTTGCAAGTGCCGAGCAGCAGTTTGATGCCCATAGGTGAAGGTGGCGTGCACGATGGTGAGAGGGTGCTGCCGCCGTGCTACTCTGCTTTCCTTCCTGCCGACAAGGAAAGGAATTTAATTCACTTTTCCCGATCACTCACGCACGCACTGCACTGCTCGCTCGGTCGCAGTAACTCTGACGTGCCGTGCCGCGTGGTCGTGGGGGAAAGGGAAGGAATGAAGGCCAACTTAACTTCAGGTATAGTCATGGGTATTTTGATTAGCATTTTCAGCTGGTTAAGGATAAAATCCAGTAATTATTTTTCCCCGTCGTTTTCAGCAGGTACTCAGGCTCCTCCATGGCATGACACCACCATTGTAATCTGAAGAAGTCTGCAAGTCAAGTCTGCCTGACCTGACCCGTGTTCTGTATCCTCTCCCCACCGCATGCGTCCTGGTAAGAAAAAAAGTCATTTCCTTGTAGACATTTACATACGACCTTACTTATTTAGTTATGTATAGCTCTGGCTGGCGGCACGAATATCATCATTTAATACTAACCTTAATTTCACTACTAGAATATGGGACCGAACAAACCTTTGGATTTGCTAGCCGAACGTAGAGCATCTCGTGATTTTTGTTGGGCATCCCGAACATGGACCGGTCCCCCGTATTTTGTTCGAGGAGAGCCTAAGAATTCGAAACAGCTTGTTCTTGGGGTAATGGAGACTCAAAATGTTCGCAAAGCCATTCGAGAGGTACGAATCGAAGCAAAATGATCATAAATTCACATAATAGTACAAGTTGTGTTCTAAATATTGTTTCCCTGAATTATTGTAGCTAGCTAAAGAGAAACACGTGGACGAGGCAGAGATTCGGAAGGAAGCAGAAGAGACTCTCAATGAACTCTCACATGATCTTCAAATGTAAGTTGTAATTTATTATTGGAAAGAATCAGCTACCGCTGAATGCAATGTCAAACGCCACTCCTCCGAATCAACATAATAATTTCTTGTTTGTGGTTTTGTAGGTATGCTATTCGCTGGTTTGGTGTTGTCTTGTCCAAATTGGGAAAGCGACTCTACAACAGTATTCAAGTTGACGTAGAAAAGTTGGATCAAATTAAACATGCCTATGGGAGCTACCCTGTCTTACTTTTACCCACACATCGAAGTTATGTCGACTTCCTCTTGGTCTCTTACATGTCTTTCACACTTGAGCTCACATTGCCCGTTATTGCAGCCGGAATGGGTAGGTTGACACTATCGATTAATTGATGGACAGTGTAAATCACGTTTACAAAGGAAAAGGAAACGTCAAATTTGTATTATTTAAACATTTTCCCCTTAACTAGATTTCAAAGGTATGGTTGGTGTTGGTGAGGTGTTGCGGAAGTCTGGAGCATTTTACATACGTCGTCGGTTTGGAGGTGATCCTTTGTATTGGGCTCTCATCAGTGAGTATGTCAAGAAAGCGGTGATGGAAGGAGGGCATCCATTGGAAATGTTCGTGGAAGGCACCCGAAGTCGAACTGGAAAGTCCCTCAAGCCCAAACTGGGTTTATTGTCAATTGTAACGGAATTAGTCACTTCTGGTCAAATCCCTGATATTCTTATCCTTCCAATCAGCATGAGCTACGACCGGACTTTGGAAGAGCGCCTCTACGCTCATGAGCTACTGGGGAAACCAAAACCGAAGGAATCTACAAATGTAAGAGAACGTTAATTTGTGATCTCACTTTAGTTTACAGGTTTCTTTTTGCTCTTAAGCTTCATATAAATTTAATCAGGGTCTCATGAAGGCGTTAAAATGGTTGGGAAGTCAAAACTACGGCTCTGTCTACCTGACGTTTGGGGATTTAATCTCCGTTCGGCAAATATTCGAGAGAAGCTCAAATCCGCTTACAAGTATTCGTCCAGAACTTTTCCTCAAAGCTGTTCAAGAAATTGCATTGAAAGTAGTCTTGGACCATCAAGCAAATCTAGTTGTGCCAATTTTTGCCGGGATCTCATTGGTTGTCATTTCTGAGGTAAGAAGCAGAAGCCTATATCGTTACTAACAGCTTATAATAAACTTAAACTGCATTCTTTTCAGATCTCAAGAGAAAGTATTACAATCCCAATGAAATCCTTGATTCAAAGCATGGGATTCCTCCAATCTCTACTAAATACCCGGAATTCTAGATTTGGGTATCCTCTCCTGGGGGACTCAATGGAGGCTAACATTCGATACATTCTTGGTGTCCATTCATCCCTCGTCAGTATTCAGGATCCGCTAACAGGCGAAGAAGAAGACTTTCTTCTGATCAAATTTGAGCGTGGTGATGCTGTCCAATCCATGATTTTCCAGCACTACGCCAATCAAATCCTGAGTGCCATTTTCCCATTCGCTCTACTCTCTCACCTACTCTACCAAGAGTCCTTGACAGTTGTAAATGCTGCATCCCATTCGCAACTTCTACTACATCCGCCAGTAACAATAACCCCACAGGATTCTACCGATGGATTACTAATTCCCAGTCCCAGCATTCGAGAAGACTACCTCTTCTTTCGTGAACTCTTCCAAGAGGATTTCTTATACGAGGATGGATCGACGACTCAGGTAATTGTAGCTTGAGCTCTTTTCTTACTATTCAGCCACGTTACGTTACGATTGAAAAATGAGAGCAACAACGGTCATTAAACCAACGTCTCACGATAGTTTCCCAGACCATTTGCATACAAAACGTTACATCTGGATAGGGGCTGGGCTTCTTCATCGCTTTTTGTTTATTGTGACATGATACTCTTGAGAAATCCTTACAGACACTTGTGGCTGCTCTCTTCTGTCTCTGTCTATTTCTCACAGCCACACACACACCGCACCGCAGGAAAACTCCCCATAATGCTCTCATGTTCACTCCTTTACTAAACATTTGAAGAGAAGAACTGAAATCATGCTGTCATAAACGTTTGTGTGGCCTTGCTGTTAGGTTTATGGTTCTTAAATGCTAATTAATGACAAATGAGGGAAAGTCTGCTATCTCTTTTTATTTTATTCTTAATTTCATTTCTTTTTTACAGGAATTGGAATGGACCTTGGAACTATTCGAAGCCTGGAAATTCGGACCAGGAGTCGCCCTACTTTCAGGGGGAAATGGAATGACCAGAGGAGGTCATCACAATGAAAACTGTTTCTCGCTTTTGCGAAATGCTCTGGAGCCTTATTTTATTGCGTATTGGGGAGTTACACGGAGGCTGCTGGAAGTAAGAACTTTATAAAAAATTTATCTCCTGCCGGACTGATTTTTTAAGAATTTGGATCTCAATTACATTCTGGAATTCCAGATCAAGCCGCATATACATTTTGAGCTCAAGGCATTTGGAAAAACGTGTCAGGACTATTTGGCTCAACGAATAAACTCTGGTGAAGTCAGCCCGTCCTATGGTGCGTTATCACTGGAAACAATTTCCAACGCAGTCTCATCTCTCCTCAAGTCTTCAGGATCCGGCTTGGAACGAATCAAAATGTAAGGAGGACGACTGTTAACTCTTTAATTTATGACTCCTCAACCTGAGAGGTTATAAACTTTTCCTTTGTGGATTATCTGTCATGGATCCATCCTATGTGTCGGATTTTCTCTAAAATTAACATTGTACGACCTTAGCGCATTGTGACTTTTTTTTTCGTATAAATGTGCGTGATTGATGAAGTCCCGGGTACGAAGAGTGTAGAGGCAGATCGTCTGTTCTCTTCTCTCCCTCCATCCAGTTTTCTCTTATCATCATTTCTTCTTCTTCTCTGATTTGGTTTGTGACGTGACGTGAATAAGAATGACTCTGATTTTTCTTATTTTGTTCCTAGGGAGGACGGGTCATTTGGGATCGTCGTCCAAGACTCCTCTCGCCTCTCAGCCATTTCCAGCCGCCTTGGTGAGTTGAGTCTGAGTTCTATTTTCCTTCTAATAATTAATCTCCCCCAAATAGAAGGAAGGCTATGATCGGACTGCAATAGGCTTGTGCCGGTTTGCATTAGGTTCATTAAGATTTTAAGTTGAGTTAAAATGTTAAGTTAAGCTGTTGGTGGCGGCGGTGGTGGTGGTTGGACCATTGGGAGAATTCTGACAGTCAAACTTGCGTACTCGTTGGTTAACTAACAAGTTAGGATCATAAGCTCATTTTACAGGGAATTGAGATAATACTTGAGACTCTGCTGACGCTGACTCTCATAGTGCTCAAAGGTTTCTTCTTTAATAACTCCCAAGTTCGACCTCTTTCCTTTAGTTCATGCTCATATTATTTTACTTGTGTTGTGTGTGATTAGTAGTAGAGAAGTATTATTCAAGTGAAGAGGAGGAGGACAAGACGACGACGACGAATGGACTGCCTTCCTGATTAGAGGTCCGGGTGCGGCTTACGATTTCTCTATACCCGTTCTTATTTAGTTTAGTTATATAATTCTACTAACCTTCTCGCTCCTTATTCTCCTTTCCAATTTCAAACTCCACTTTTAAGTTTCAAAAATTAGTAATTTCATTTTTGCAACAACTCTTACGAGTTACGAAGGAAGGAAGGAAGGAAGAAAGGAGAACCATTTTCCATTCGAAATTGAATCCGACAGACAGGAGTCCACCCTTCCCCTTCCTCTCAATCCTTCCGCTTCATCATAATTAAGGAGAAGAGACGAGCTGCTTCATTTCTCGAGCGATCCGATCCGACTGGGTAAGCCTAGAGGGGGGACTTTGTTCTCTAACATTTTTAGAGTCAAGCAGGGAGTAACAGGAGGCAGGAAGGAGGAAGGGAGAGAGATCCTTAGATTTGGATTTAAGCATTTCAAAGGGAAGGTTTTTTCTTCTTCATTTTTTCATGTTAGATTTTGATTTTAATAGAGTGGAAGTAGCGACTGTTTTAAGTGTAGTTCTCAATAGGCAAAAAAAGCTGCGAATCGCGGCGTTGGAGCTTCTGCCTCCGCTTTTGGTTGAGAACCATGCTACCTCCAAACGCGGCTCCCAGA
>Ga0194135_10001416_pt1 | contig 14308 bp, 4 predicted proteins | sample LitLau_LLRF_2013_FD_134024 | JGI IMG/M metagenome (GOLD analysis project Ga0194135, IMG submission 134024) | Freshwater sediment microbial communities in response to fracking from North America - Little Laurel Run_MetaG_LLRF_2013 (version 2) | ecosystem: Environmental > Aquatic > Freshwater >...
GCTAGTTTTGTACATTCCCTTGCATCTCTCCTCGCTAAATCTAAATTACTTGTTGCAACCAGAACTGGTTTTTTGTGAAGGAGACATTTCATAATTGCTGTTAGTCGAATTATGGGTGACTTTCCCCCACCAGTTTCAATTTGTTGGAGAAGTCCAGTCTTATTCCGTTCTTCGGCAGCAAGAAACAAACTCAAAATTTGATTATCTGTCAAGTCGTATCCGTAAACTTTTCTGCTAGCAGCGATCAAGAGAGGAATCAGTTCCTCCTCCCGAGAATGCTCTAATGTATTTAAATTGTTAAAGTCTTTGCTCCATAGAAGCTTTGAATGGTATTGGCTTTGGGTGATTTTGAAATAAAGGTCTTCTTGTTTTGTGCTGGACGTTGCGTTTTGGGAAGAAAATTTCTCCACTACTTGTTCCAAGTTCAACACATTTGACTCAAATGGGCGAAAAATTCCTTCAACCAAAATGTAATTAATTCCCTTAAGCCATTTTGAAGAATTCTCATTCCTCAGGAACTTGATAATTTTCTCCCAATTTTGGTCAAGTAATTTGTCTGGAAATTGAACCAGAACTCGAAAAAAGTCTGTCCAATTTCGATCGGAAAATAACAGATTTCTATCGAAAGCCAGATTTATTATTAAACTCGTATCTTCATATGTTTTTCTGTGAAGAAGAAATTCTTTTACTATCTCCAAACGATCTATGTGCTTTTGTTCCAACCTCCGAAACTTTCGATTCTTCATTACTGCAATTGTAAAAATTTCCCTTGAACAAGACAAAAAAGAATCGTAATGAACAATGTTGGACAGTTTTACTTGAATGTTTTCCTTCCTGAGGAACTCCATTAACGATTCCAAATCATCCAATTCCTTTTCAGTAAACTTTTCCACGGAATTTAATATCACAAGCGCCATTGCAATATTATCCCCATGCTTTTGAGTGAGTGTCCTAGAAAAACGCAATACAGTGTTGAGTTTTTCTTCGTCGGTTGTATGGCCAGTTTGTAATTTATCCACAAGAATTCCACGGACGGCTTCAATTTTTAGTTCATTTTCTAAAGAAACTATTCTATCCAAAAATATGTGTTCCTTCTGTAAATACATTGGACCCACATAATTCAAGCAAGTCAAGAGTTCTAAAATGTCGGCTGTCAAACTAGAGTTTTGTCCTTGGATCTCTAACCAGAGAATTATTACTAGGATGTTTTCATAAATTGACCCAATCCTCTTGATTTCGTATCCATGGGACACTTTCGAATTAATTTGCTCAATTACTTCTGAAATATTTCGGGCTTGCGCTATATCTTCCTTCGTGAGAATTTTCAGGAGTTCGGAGCTTAAAAGTTGTGCTCGAAAACTGAGTGGGGTTTCAAACTTTGTAGAGTTTTGGCAATTCTCGAATATTTCTTCTGAAACAAGAATGCTTGATCGAAGCAAATTCATTTTATCTTCTTTAGAAACATCTTGGAGAGAAATCGAGAAATCGCCAATTTTTGGCATAAATGGTTGTAACAAATGCCAAAAATAATAAAGATTACTGGCGTCTTCGATCTTCTGATAAGCATAAAACAGTCCAGTAAAAGAATAATAGCGAATTAACTTGATTGGATTGTTGCTGTTGTACAAATTCTGCAGCATGTTTATCTTCTGTTTATTCACGGTCTGGTAATTTTCCTGGTTGTAATGCTTAGCGCACATGCTGCTGGCTTGTACTACCATCAAAGGGTATTCAAATGATTTGATATTATCAGAGAATTCGAATTTTGATGCAATAATGTCCAAAATGGATGCCAAGCTCGTATAATCGACATTATCATCCTTCGCTGACACTTGAAAGATAATTCCAATTGCAGTTAACGCCTCTCCCGAAATTTCACAAAGTTTTTCGTAAATTGAGTCTCCTTTCATCACAAAGGTTGCGTACTTTTTCATAAATTCCACAAATTGAATCCAAATTGATTCTCCACAAATCTTTCTGGAAAGTCCTCTTGTCACACATAGCGCCAGGAGTCTAGCACAGTCATGAATTTTTAAAGTAGTCTGTATATAAATTCCCCCAGTTACGTCCAGATTTTCCAGGTTTGCCAGATAATCGTTTCCTATTGTTAAACATTCCTCAAATTTCCACAAAGAGTTAAGCATGACTTCTTCAGAAGCCGTTTTGATTTCTTCAATAGTCCTACGAAAACTGTCCTTCTCTTCCGCTGATGCTTCACAATACTTATTTTTTATTCTTACCATTTCTGAGAAAGCCTTGGAGGCCATTGAACTCTTTTTGATTAGTCTAATTACTTTCTTGATTTTTTCCATAAATTTTGTTTCTTTCATAGCCTCACAATTTTGTAGAAGATTTAACAATTTGGTTACGTAACAATCTTTGATAAGAACTTTCTGTGATTGAGTTTCTTCTATTAATTTGCTACATTTTTTTATAATATTTTCAATTAGCTCGGTTAACTCAATACATTTTTCCTCATTATTGCTTTCAATCGATTTTATGAGCATTTCCATCAACGCACTCCAGAAGTTTACATTACAAAACATTCCTTCCCTGTCACGAAGAAACGTTTGTTCATACTCATCCAATAGTTGGATGAGAAAGTTTCTGACTTTGGTAGGGTCTGAGTGATGTTCCAATAGAAAAGGAAACTCAAGAGATAGTGTATACAAATTATCTGGATCAGCATCTTCTTCATCTAACTCTTCTTGTATTGCCTCTAGTAACATTTCTGGTTTGGTTTCGGATAGTCTTAATAGTTTTCTCTCTAGCCTTTTATCCCTAATGGAATAACTTTTTAATAAATCCAGTACTTGCTGAATATAATTTGTATCCTGCTGATCAACTTCAATGCTTTTCTTGATTATTACCTCGACCAAACAGTCATCAATGCTTGGAAGATTGTACACAAGTTGCAATCCAAGTTGAAAGAATTTTGTGTTCAAGAAGATATCCAGAGCAAGTTCGTTTACTTCTTTGTTTAGATTTTCAGAATTTGGCAAATATGAACACAAACGAGACATTGTTTCCAGCATATTGTTTTCAGTCTTTCCTTTAGAAATAGCTGTGTGAAATTTCGAAATAGTCTCAAGAAATATTGATTCGTCAATTGGCTCCTGAAATCTTCCGGTTTTGAAAAACAGCAAACATACTTCAAAGAAGAGAAAGTCGTCCAAGCCAGACTTGCCATACTTCAGGATGGACTCTAATTTTCCTGGCAGTGTTCGGATAAATGACTTATTGTTTTCATGTCTGGCAGTGAAAAATTGGCAAATCTTTGACAGAAGAACCGGATTTATTTGCGGTGACAACAATTTACCTACAATTGTATTTTCAACTAAGGATTCTGGAACATCCTGATTATTTTCAATTGCAAGAGTTATTATTTCTAAAACATTTTGCTGAGTCTTCAAAACAGTTTCATTTTTCTGGTTGCAGTTCAAAATTGTGTCCATCCATTCGTAATTCTTTAGTGTAAGTTCCCGAGAGTTCGATTGAACCTTGGCAAGAATAAACGTAGCTGCACTTAGTTGTAGTTGGGCCTTGAAATAGTCACTCCCTCGGGCAAAGTTATTCAAAGCTTCCCGTGAAATATTTTCCATTTCCAGAATGTCCAGCAGCTCCTGCTCCATTGTCTCCTCAAAGAGATTCATTTCGATTGCTTTAGAAAACACGACAAAATAATTATCACGAGTTTCGGCATCCAATGTGTTGTCGTACATTGTACCCTTTAAAATGTCAATGAATTTTATGGAAACATTTTGACTAGCTAAAATACAATGTGTTAAAAGGTCCACGCATTCTACATTTTTCTCTAGTTGAGTTGTATTCACTGACTCCACTGCATTAATTGTTGTTGAAGGCAGAATTGGAAAAGTGGTAAGTTCCTTATTTCGAACATAAATTGAAAGAATGGTTATCACATCGTCTACATACAATTCACCTGCTTGTAATATTTCATCGAATACAGTGAATGCCTCACATGGGAAGACTAACCAAGAATGTTTTGCCAGCTCCAGGAAAGTAGCCAGAATTGAGCTATTGATTTCTTCGTGGTAGCTTTCGCCTCCAAGAGTAAATTCGTAATCACAGAAACACAACGCAGAGGTTTGAAGGAATGACTTGAGCAAATCACAATCCAGGTCTGAATGGAATTCTTTGGTTGCTTTTTCAATGAAGAAGACAAGTGTGGCCCGTCCAAAGACACGGCAGTCAGGAACTTCGTCTCGGGATAATTTCTCAAGCGTGCCAAAGATTTTAGGCACTTCATCCGAATTTATAGCCTTAAAGATTTCTTCTTTTCTTCGGTAAATTGCTTCTGCAATATTTATGCGAAGTTGTTTGTTGTTAATGTTCTGTGCGGCAGTGACTGATTCTAGCAAAGCAGCTCGATGATAAATTAAAGTATATTCCTCTGTACCATGCCTAGCGATATAGAGAATTATGGAGGACGCATAACTGCTCAACATTTCACTGCGAGCTTCTTCGTTGTTTCTTCCAACACAAAAGTCTCCATCCTTACTTATTGTAATTGGAATGTCTTCCATTAGCATCTCAAAGAGCTTGTCTGGAATTCTGAAATTGAAAATTGTAGTCTGATTGTTAAGAAGTAATGCCAAAACTGCTACAAGGGTATACAAAGGCTCTCCACTTAAATTCTGCAGACTGTCGAGTAGGATAGGCATCCTGGGGACAACTAAATCTGACTGAAGTTCAAAAGCCGAGTAGATCAAACACAAAATCTGAGTTAAAAAGTTGCTTATGTCTTTGACAGAAAGTTCTTCAGTTAATTCTTGTTGTCTCATAACTTTCAGAGCGACTTCAAGGATTTCCTTCCATTGCACTTCTGACATATTACAATTAATTAAAATCAAGCGGGTAATAATTACGGCATCAATTCTTATTTGGGGCAGAAGATATTTGTTACAAGATTGGTCTGTCACGATTTTTCGGAATAATGATAAGTGAGCATCAGTAAAAATTTCCGGGTTAGATTTTATTAACCGAGTTACATTTCGCACCTCTTCGGTTGCTTGAGCGCTTGTTGTTTTTTCGTCCCTTATTATTATCAGACTATGCTTCAGACTTAGTTCATTCGCAGACTGATGTTGTTGGAAGTCGTCTTCTATTAAGGTTTTCGCTAATGCAAGGCTGTCTCTTATTGTTGAGGATACTGTTTTAGGATCATTTATGCGTGATTTATGTTTATAGTAAAACGTGCGTATGCTACGATAGTAGCATTCAAATTCGGAGGTGTCAAAAACTAAGTTTCCATCTATTTTACACTGTGCTTTAATTGACTCTAAGCACAGTAGTGTTAGGTCGTCACTAAAGTTGCCTCTAATGCACAAAAATATCCTGTCCAAGGCTTCTTTTCCTAGTACGTATTTTGAAGAAGCCAGCTTAAATATATCAGCAATTTTTAAGTTGCATTTCTCGCCGGCCCAACAACTAGAGATTGGAATGCCTAAGTAAAAGTGTCTATCTATTAACTTTTCTGGGAGATATACTTGCAGATCATATTCTTTTAGAGGTTTTCCTGCTTTTGCGTCTTTTAGTAGTCTGTCGATCTCTGTGTGAGTCCCTTTCCAAAAACTTGTGCCGTCTCCTTCGTAGTAATTAGTTTCCGTGTACATAGGCTGACTTTCCACTCTCAAAACCTGGCTGGTCATTTTATTCCTCATTATTCTCTTTATATTCACAATCGTGAATGGTTGCCTTTCACTCTCAAGGTTAGTGGGGGTTGTAGTTCTCATTCTTGTTTGATTAATGATAAGATACGTTTGTCCAACTCTCATAGAATTGTTGGTTAAGATCCCGTCCTTGTAAAAGTTATCCGAATCAAGTCTCCTATTTTTCATTCGATTTTCAGTTACAATGTCCCTTTCAAGAATTCCTCGTGCTTCTGCTTCCAAGTGCCCCAGTTTTAACACGTCGTCCCTTAATTTCTGAGAAGCTGTTTCGTTCTTTACTAGCTTTAAAACTGATGAAAATGTTGACACAAGTTGAATAGTATCACTATTTTGACATTGTTTAATGCATCTTACAAGTTCAGAGACAACTTCGATCCATTCGCTATTATTAGATATTTGATCATCCTGTCCATTTTTAATGTGGGTTTGCATTCCTCGATATATTCCTTCGCATACAATTTTCAGACGACGGGAGCATTCAGAAGTTAAATTGGAAGATGAAGTTTCTTCAATAGTTTTAATCAGTTTTGTAGCACAGGAAGGTGACATTCCAAATTGTCTACTCAGGCGAATAAGTTTAATTCCAATCTTGGGATAACGCAGAAGAATTTGAATGCATATTAAATAATAATAATTGATCATAAGCAAAGATTAAATATCGGTATTATTAATATTTGGATTTACCTCATCGTCCGTTTGGTTTTGAAGATACTTCTGGACGAGCGGGAGAAGCTTTTTATCCAGAAATTTCCATGCATCCTCTTCTGAGTTATAGGCAGTATACATTTGTACAGAAAGGTCCATGAATTCATCATCCGGAGGCACTAACGAATGAGAGCTGGTCGTAGGGCGCTGGACTGAAGCACCCTGGGCTCTTTCACTCTGATTTGCCATCCTTTTTGCCACCCTAGAAACTTTGAAAAAGACTGTAGGAATTTTTGATACATTTCAAAGTAATCAAGAACAATTTTAAATTATCTGAACAAGTGCCAAAAGGATCTCAACTGTAACTAAATTAAAAAGTTGTAACTTTTGAAGCTTCCTTAAACTCATATCTGATTGTAAATAATGCAGAGTAAAATACTGAATGTGCCAAATGTACGAAGTATTCTTACCTAGAGAGGAGTGGCAGTTCCTTGAGAGAGCCAAAGGAGAGCTGTTCTTTGAATCAAGCACGTGGGCAGCTTTCTGGAAATTGAGATGAAGTTTTTATGAAACCTCGGTTTGTTATAATGATTAATTAATATTAAGTAAATAAGGATACCTTGGTTTCTTTAAAATAACAGATAGACAGATGAAAGATGAAAAGGGAATGATTTTTAAACTTTCACTCGAGTATGCTTAAAAGTGCAGTAGTTTCTGGTTTCATCTGAATGGTTGTAAATTAAAAATAACCTAAAGCAGTTAAGGATCAGTAGCATGATTAATTCAAAGTCACCACAAATCAAAATACTAAAATTGTTAGTATTATTACTGTTTAAAATTTAAAATTCTTTCAAGCGATTAGTCTCACTTTACTCCTAACTAATAATGATTAGAACAATTTAATTATATCTTCAGTTTAAGTAATGCTTAACCGCGTTTTATCTAAAAATGTAACGCTCCAATTTCTGAAATAACCTGCTTATTTAAGAATCCTTTAATACATACCGATAGACTACAGATAATCGATACATTGTTGTAAAAGTAAAGTGACAATCACCAAGTTAATTACTAGTTTTTAGTTGCCCTCGGATATAATATCTTTGCAACGCATTTTCTGCGTAAGCATATTTCTGTTTACAAAATCGTACGCATTGAAAAACCATTAATATGACTGAATACACAAAGACACAGTAATTAACATGTTATTGACATAATTATTATCTGAAGTGCAACTAGACAATAAAAATTATATAAGATATGACTTCTTGAAACAAACTGAAGGAAGTGTCTAAGGAACTCCGTATTAATTTTATGTTAGGTCAGTTTATCTCTATTAAGGCTTTCAATAAAGCTTGAAGTAAAAAGAACACGACACAAATCTGAACGACCCATTTCATTTAGAGTTCAGGATATACTAAACACGTTTATCAAAGGGCAACCGTCCGATCATTTCTTTATGATACCAATTAAGGTTACTTAAATACACGCACTCAAACAGAACAACCTCTACAATACACACTTTCATTTACTAGTGGTCACCTGACGATGATGAGTAATTCATCATAGAAACCTTTGCAAGAATGTTTAACGCACGAAGGATGCTGGATTAGTCATCAATAATGATGACTAATCTCTGCATGACCAAGCAAAAAATCAAATACGAAAATTCAAGTGACACATCACCAGTAAAAACTGAAGGCCCAATCCAAGCCTATACTTTCTCCTTATCTCGGATTCCGACATTCGTTCAAGTGAAAATGCAGCCTAATAAATTTAAATTCTATTAAATTGAATAGAAAACTGAACACAAAGTTAAATGATGTGTTTTCAGCCAAGAACAATTATGACTAAATCATGCGTGTTGCCTAACGAAGTTTCAAAGGTGCGAGGAGAAATTTTACTTTGTTTGGACTTTCTTATTTGATGCGTATAAAAAATTAAATAAATCAATGAGAAAGCTTTCTCCTTCAATTCTAACAAATGTACAAATACAAATGGTTATGTTCTAATGCAGCCAGTACAATTAACAATTTTCAAAATTGTAAACTTCAATCTGGAATTTAAAAAACCTGAGCCTTCTAGGAAAGGAATTAAGTGCCTTCTTTACCAAAGCTGTGTTATTTGGCCAAGTCATTACTGTTTAACTTAAGTTGAGATAAGTTCACTTGACACCAGTTCAGATTAAAGCTAATTAATAAAGAAATGGAAGCCTCAAAATAGATTCTGGTGCATTAAGATTTCGAGGAAGATGAAATTACGAAACGGTTAATTTACTTAAATTACTAAAACGAATAATAACGCTAGATTACTTCAATTTGCTTTATGTAAACCATTGAGTGAGCTGAAGATGTATTCTTACCGAAGCATGCGACTCCAATAATTCTGAAGCAAAGAAGGAACAAATGTAATTTAATTGTAGTTGGTATTAAGCTTCACTATCACCTTTACGCAAGCACAGGTAAGTCTCGACTGACGGTCACTTGGCAAGTAAAGTACCCAATAAAGAACTCCCCGTATCATACAGAGGGTAGAAGAAGACGCATATAACAATATAGTAAATATCAGTAGGAGTACAAGCACACTTCATAAATTGTTAAAGCAATAATAGATTAGAATGTTCAATATTAAATTGTGATTGACGGATAGCAATAATTTATGCATTAAATCAGTGAATGATAATGAAGCTATGACATCATCGATACATGATTTGAATTTGAAAGTATTTGTCTCGTCTTTTCACTAAGCATTTAAAGTGCAAACCATTTTAACAATACTTCTTAAAGATCTCCGGCTCGCCATTACAATTTTGTGATAATAATAATTCATCTGGACTTGGTACATGAGACCAGACGCATTTTCATTTAATCCTAATCATTTGCTTCTTTTATGAAGTAATATGATCTTTGCTTGAATCAGACTAAACATAGTGTTGGATAGGAACCATGAGGCTTCTTTGTTACCCGGTATAGACAGGGACTCGTGAACATTTATATTGTACGTACGAAAACTCACTGCCAGAGAAGTTTCTATACTTGACCTTGTGCGTAAATATCCAACATAGTCAATGACTAGGTGTCATTACGCATTGTGTCTTAAGTATTGTAGGTAAGTAAAATTGCGTGTGTATGTATGAAGATGACACAGAAGAATGAAAGGATGCTCATCAGTCTTAAGAGTATTCCAGAACAGGTAGACTCCTCTCTCTCTGCAAAAGAGATTCATTATTCACGACACTCACATGTTTCTGAGACAGAAAGAATAGCTTTAGTTATTTTACATTGCAAATGAATACTAAGGATTCAGAATGATGAATGAAAGATCTCAGGCTCACTATCCCAATCACAATTTTAGTCGGACCAGAGTTACTTTCATTTCATTCTTGCTTTTTGTGACATTACTCAAGGTTTATTTCAGAATGTCACTTGCTGCCGATCATTTGATGAATGGTGTAGTAGGAATTATGCTTATGAATCAAAATACACAAAAAATGATTGGAACGGAACGATGAATTTTCATTGTTACCTGGTCAATTAAGGTAGACTTTACTCGTGAATACTAATCAGTACATACGAAAACTCACTTCAACAAAATGTTCTATACTTGACATTCTTCGTGAATGTCCCACGAAGTATAATTGGGTGTATAAGTCGTCTGTGTGTGTGCAAAGATGACACAAAAGAGTGAAAGGGTGTTTGGAATGATGAGATGAAACATACTTTGCTGAGATTATGAGCTAGGATCGGCAGTTTAAGAATTACGGGGAATGCCAAAGATACACAGCAACATCTCCTTCATCCTTTCCTTTCTCATTTTCCTTTGCACTTGAATTCATTGCGTGAAGATAAATTCAATTGGAAACGCTTACAGGTACAGTAAATGTCTCAAGAAGATCTCATAACATCTTTAAAGGAATAATGATTCCCTCCACATAATAATAAAAATTTTGTAAAACATAAATTACACGAACTTTTTGCATAGACAGAGACACTCATATATTCTCATTAAAATGCTTGTAGGGATAAGCATGAGGAAAATACATAAACCTAGGCCAAGGTATTGTTAAAAGATTCCTCCAATACAATAGCATAAAAGCCTATGGATGATATTTCTAAGCTCTCGAAGAATGATATTCTTGTTTTCTAATACCAAACCAACAGCAGCAAACACCGAAAGCACGATAGGGGTTTGAATAATTAATCACCACTTTCAATTTAAGACTTTTTACTACCCACCTTGATAATGGAGGAACTATGATTTCAAGTGTTCGAACAAAAGTTAGCCCTTTTAGCTAATTGAAATTATACGAGAGGATTATATATCTGTTTCTCCATTACTTATCTTTTGTGCGTAGTCTTTTACGTGACATAATCTTTATGTGGCTTTGTGTGCTTACTTATAGTGTTTAAAGATTGGGGACAAAAAAGCCGTTAACACAACCCAACAAAGTTGCTCGAAGCAGATTTGATGTGTTCCTCCTTTAACACTTTACTGTGGTATCATGCCAATAAAGGGTTAAAGGTGGAACACATCCTACCAGTGGTAGTGGTATGTATTGAACTCAACTTTCACTTCTTTATCCACTTCTTTTTGTCGAAAAATGAAAAGGCAGGGTGACGTTGAATGCTTGCTATTGGTGGATGTGAATTTAATATATGTTCCATGTGAAATAGTTACTTATAAGCGTAGAAGTAGTTGCTAAAAAATCTCCGGCTCACCATTACATTTTAGTGGTAATAATAATAAATCATATGCACTTTTTTGTCTGAGCAGAGTTATTTCCATTCCATCCTAACCATTTGTTGCTTCTTTTGACATTGCTCAAGGTTCATTTCAGAATGTCACTTGCTGTCGATCATTTGATGAATGGTGCAATATGATTTATGCTTAGCTTATGAATCATATTACACATAAGTGCTAGACAGAAACCATGAGTTTTTATTCTTGCTTGGTGTTTATGGAGACTCGTGAATGTCTATGATGTGCATACGAAAACTGACTGGCACAGAATAATCTATACTTGACTTCTGCGTAAATGTCTTAGATAGTCATCATGCAATGTAACATAGTATTCAATTAAAAATTGTGTGTGTGTGTATGTAGATGACACAGGAGAGAGAAAGGATGCTCCTAATCATTTAATGAAACATTCTTTTTACTGACAATGAGAGTATGAACAAGGATCAGGAGCTTATGTATTACAAGGAATGCTGTGATGTACAATATCATTTAACTTATGCTGTTCAAGATAGTGATTTCCGATAAATAGTTTTACGAAGCTACTTCAAAGACCCTGTGTAATTGATGTACTGTGGGCCATACTCCATCAACTCAGCAAATAATTATTTATTTCCTTATTTAGCAAAAACAAGCGCAATTCATTATCCTTTGTAAGTCTCAAGATTTCTCACAATGTTCCCTCCTGTTTAGGATTCCTCCATACCGTTTCTAATCTATGAATATTGTTCAAATATATTTATAGTGATACACATAAGGAATAAGTAAAAACCTAGGCCAAGGTATCGCTACAATATTTCTACGATAATGCAGTAAACGGCTAAGCATATTCTGAAGTTTCAGAAAAATGATACTCTTGTTTTCTAATGCCAAACCAAACACAGCCAGAAGTAATCCACATCCAAGCAAACAAAACTGCACGAGCATATTTCCATTCAAACTCAATTTCTGTGGATATTCGGGAGTCGGTGGTATTTTTCTGTGTTCCACGTTCATCCATTCATCTGCGATTCCCGAGTCTCGGATGCGTCTCACTTTATCCACTACCGTCGGATCGTAGTAATACTTTGCAGACACTCCCTCCCGCATAAGAAATATATCTTCCTTCCCCAGAAACATATTTGGTATACCACCTAATTCTAATTGTGTTTTCTTCAACTTCGATTTCCACCCAGCGATAGCCGACTTGTTGCATCTTCTTAAAATATTGAGGTAAGTTAGACTGGTTGCCTTGAAGTAAATGTCGTACGCTCGGTGGTGTATTTTAATTTTCTTCATTGAATTAGTCTGCTTCTTTTCATCATATTGATACCCGTAGAAATCAACTGAGTCATTAAATTCTGAATAGTTTCCAAAGACATACAAATTATTTTCCGATGGAATGATCTGATAAAAAGTAAAAATGTCAAAAGAGCTTTTAATGAGTTGACTAAAATGTGTGTATGGAATTGGATTAAATTTTGAAATGACCGATTGAATATTATTCCCCATAAATGAATTAGAAAGCACGATATTAACTAATAGAGTACTTGCACAAAAAACATATAGGGGAGTTCTGCCTTTGTCATTGGCCATTCTTCTATGTCCCTGTTCGAAAATTGCCATAATTCCCAACATGAGTCCATCTATATCTGAAATCACTTTAAGTAATTCAAATTTGTTCTCGAAAAGGGAAATAAAAAAGGCCATGTGATTAAACTCAGGAGGACCAAAATAGAAGACATTGTTTCAAAAACAAAAAAGAGGGCAAAGAATTTTAATCCTTCTTGGTTTGTAGCTCCACAACATAAATAAGAAAATTGGTCAACTTCTGAGTAAGGCCCAATTTTTTCATAATATTTGAATTGCATTGTTTGTAAATAAATTGTTGAAAAATTTTTATTTTGCGGGACTTTTGGAAAAAATCTCAATTAAATCAGTTGGAATTTCAAGTGTTGGTGAGTTTTTGTCGCAAACTATATTTGTAGTGTAGACTGAGAAAACGGAAGATATATTCCTAAAGAGAATATTAGTAAGCTCGATTTCCTATGCTAATTTGTCTCTATTGATTAGAATTGCTCTTAAGATTAGTTTATCATTTGGCCAACTTTTGTACCGATATTTACCAAAGTTAACTAATTGAAGGGGAACAGCTCCGTTGTACAAACTGAAACAACGACTCTCTTCCAACCAATTTTTATGGGAAAGTTTAATTGCAATGTGACTTGGAGCATTGTCACAGCAAGGATAGTCAAAGTGAATGTATTTTATGTTGACTTACTGAGGAGTAAGTAAATGAGTTTTAGAAGAAAGCCTTTCTGTCTTCAGGTAAAAGCGCTTGTTGGTGTTTTCATTGTACTTTTCTTTTTCAAAGAGGGAATTTCAGTGAGATAATAAATTGAAAGTTGAATTTTCGAGGCAGACTAGTAAGAAAATAGAATCGCGATTATGAAAACCCCAACCGAAATTCGAATTCTCTGAAAAACAAAATTATGTATTATTTTGTCAGTTAAGATTGGAAATTCAATATTTGTCTGCAGTGCCAATTTTAGTTACCGTAAAAATATTTTCCATGAGTTGTACTGGGACAAAGATGACAGTAGAAATGTAAAGCATCTGCTTTTTCAGGGTAGTAAAGGTCAAATTGCACATAACAATTCCACTTTAACTCATAGGAACTTCGAATTTGTCTTTTATATAGACATCAGAACTTACAAAATCTTCAAGGTTTGGATTTTTCTGTAATTGCATCGCATGGGTATAACACGGGTCATATTGTTCTTATCAATTCTATCGAGAGAACTCGGCTTTACTGCTACGTCGAATCTTTGTAAATAAATTGGAACTATCCACTCGGTAATTTCAATTCCTTGATGATTGTACCCCACAGTAAGAAATTGGGGACAGATTGATAAATATTTCGTTCAGATTGTTTGTTACAAGACCAGGAAATCCTGTCTGAAGAGGCCATGAAGACCCAAAAGGAACTTCTGTCAGCTTATACCTGTAAGTAATATTAGCGTCAGCGTGCATGTTGGGGGACACTTGTGGGTGACCTCTGACAGTAAAGAAGCACAAGCTAAAGATAAAGAAGATATAAATTGCCTCTTTCATATTAGATTTCAAAATGCTTTATTTATTGTAAGTTCTTTGTTCGGAGTGATAGAGCAAGTTACTAAAATAAAGAACTTCAAACGGGTAAACTTGTTAGTAAATATCCGTGCTCTTAAAATAATACCCCCAGAAATAAACTAATA
>Ga0194135_10001417_pt1 | contig 14305 bp, 10 predicted proteins | sample LitLau_LLRF_2013_FD_134024 | JGI IMG/M metagenome (GOLD analysis project Ga0194135, IMG submission 134024) | Freshwater sediment microbial communities in response to fracking from North America - Little Laurel Run_MetaG_LLRF_2013 (version 2) | ecosystem: Environmental > Aquatic > Freshwater >...
AGTCTACACGCAGTATTACGGGGGATATGATATCAATGATATCATGGCTCGTGCTGTATGGTATTTGAAACTATTTAAACGTACAATTTTCAACCGAGGAAGAGTCAATAAGTCATCTTGATGCAACTTTGGAAATATGACAGCGAAAACTATTATTGACATGACAGGCGTATATCTATGAGTTTGGCGATATTTGTTCAAATCAATATCTCATGGAGTGACAGAATGAATTTCCCCAGTAGTCTTCAACATCGCAGCGTCAGGTAGTCAAGTACAAAAGCCTCGATATTTATCGGAGTTTTGAGGTTCAAGATATATAGCGTATACAGTTCTAACAACAAATAGAAAAAGTTCGAAATGGTCTCGCGTGAATTAGTGATTATTAATCGGTTTGAAATGTTTGTTTTCAGTCAGGGTTCATACGAGACGCAAATTAAAGTTTGGTTTGTTCGGGAAGCAATTAAGCTATTATCTATCACGAAGGGACATAAAATAATCATCGTGTCTCAACTCTCAACCATATATTGGTATTGATACGTGTGTACGATTGGTTAAGTTACAGCGACATTGCTTATTCTATAACCCAATCGTGTATCCTACCGAAGGCTGTATGGTGGCATTATAAATGATCCAGTAACATTCAGCTTGATAAAATAATCAGAGAACAAGCAAAACCGCAAATATCTATTAAGATTCTAACTGGATTGCAAATGATGAAAGAAAAAGGAAAGCATAATTAATACAAGAGGCAAGCAATGTTGCAAGGATGATTATTTATTGAATGATGATCGACAAAATTGACATGCAAGGATAAAGATTTGGTTAGAAATTTGAGGAACTGAAATTGAATAATACAGACGGTAATTGAAATCGAAACGGTACGCCGCCTTCCTTCTCATCTTCGAGTAGTTCATATCTTTTGAATAATAAAATTATTGGTGAGAATTGAATGAGAAAAGCTTCTGTCTAACCAAACAAACTTTCATCATCCAACTTTTTAATTAGTTTCTTGAAAATTTCTTCAATTTTGTGGTCTTGTAACTAGTCTTTCACTTTCTATTATTCACCATATTCTTTCATTGCGAATCGAGGTTAATTAATAAAGTCTACACTCATTCAATTCATTTTCTCGTTCAGAAAAGTGTAAAGTTTTTGAATCAATCTCAAGAATAATAAGAAGTTATAGGATTCCACTTTCTCACTCATTTCCTATCATAATTAATCAAGTTGTCTATTATACGCATCCATTTCCGCCTTCCAGGAACACTGCAAGCTGTACCGGTAAAACTACATGCAGGACTAGATTTATTATGCAATTGATACAGGACCATTTATTTGGGTACCTGTGAATCGAAGTTTCTTTAAAAAACAAGAGAAAGTTTCATGAGATCACTCTGATTTTATTATGTCCAATTGTAAGTATATGAGTAGTGCATGACAATTACATTAATACGTATCTACAAATGGATTATTTTACTGCTTAGGTCGACCGATAAAATACAATTCATTTGTTCGCATCAAACACATTAATAGTAGTAAATACATACGCATTAGTATGCGAACGTGGTTACCGGTAAAAAGAGAAACGGGTCTTATCAACTATATCATTTGTAATTTGTATTATTTGTACGTGAATTCTACAGTAATTTTATCAACATCGATCAGACATACAAGTTAGTATATTTACCACCGACAGGGATACCGGTTATTTTGTAAACTTGGTGGAATAAATTACGTAGACTTAACTTATCGAATGTATACAATCACTAAAGATTTAAGTAGGTCAGTTTTCAATTATTATCTGACAAATAAGTTACGTAAATTGGACAACTATCTTAAAATACACATAATAATGAGAGTGGGTAGAATATGTTGGTGTAGATCTTTGAGAACAGACTAGAAATCATCCAAACAACAAACTTCTTAGGTTTGCATATATTGCTGTGTAATGAATAAAAGATATATATCTCTGTGGTCAACAAGTGAAACTAAGGAAAAGTAAGCTGGACAAGTGATTTACACTGTGATTATCTCAAGTTGCAAAGACTACCAGTTTTTTCGGTAACAAACTATACTGGTTTTTCAATTGCTAGTGAGCTGTCACACTCAGCATGTTTTCCGCACAGATATGGTTTTTGAAACAACTGTGTATTATTCCTTCCAAGACTTCTATCTGCTGAAGAATAATTTTACCCTCTATTATGTGACAAATATTTACCATTTTACACAACATCTCTACAAAAATCCAGAACTTATCATCACTAGCAAAAGTGATATTAAATTTAACTATTCATATTATTTTGTATACGACATACACTTCACAAATTGAAATGAGATTCCTATCCGTCTAAAATATTAAATTACAAATCATTAGTTTCGATTCGAACGACTCTTACGTGGGAAATTCGAGTCTCGTTTGCGCTTGATAATATGTAATGCTAAACTAAATCCGAAAGTTTGTACCTTCGTTGTTATCCTTTTTCGGAACCTTATGTTTCAGCCACACTACAATAACAATCTTAAGTTGTTGATCCATGTCACTATTAAACTTATATTGTAATCGAAGAGAGTATAATACTTGATATCAGAAGATCAGAACATAAATTGTGGAGAGACAAATATTTAATCCTTCCAAAAAGCACATGCAATGCAATGCACGAAAAATAAACGTTGCTCAGACTTACTCTAAATAACCGCGAGAAGTATAAGGTAAGGTAATATTATAGCCTATTCGAAACACTCATTCGCAAACACCTCTTCATTTCTATTTCCCCTTCAGCTTCTCGTATCCAGCTCCAAATCCTAATCTTCATCAATTGAAAACTCCGACTCCTCAGAAGCTGACGAGTTTGGACTGAAACGATAGAAGAATGAATATTTAGAAACCGTATTGAATTTAAAATTAGTGCTAAAAGGGAGAAAAGGGTCCATTTGCATACTTAATAGCTCTGCAGTTTAGAAACACGATGCGTTTCAGCTTGGAGTTGTAAAAGAAGAAGTTGAAGGACCAAACGCAACCAGTTTCAGAGAACGGATCGGACATCATGTCTGGCTTGTAAGTGTAAATATCAGAGCATCGAAGACTTCCAATTTCTGATTCGATTTCTTCCCAAAGTCTTTGCCTACAAGAAACAAGCGTTAAATGATTAGCGAATTTGTGACAAGTGGAAAACGACACTTGACAAGTCCTAGCACTAAGTACCTTAATCCTCTTCCGTACAAGTGACACTGACAAAGTCTCGAATCGATTTCTGCCCATGCATGGGCCAAACTTGGTAATCGCGAGAATTCGTGGCTCTTGGCATCACTGAAGTCATAATCTGGGAAGAATGACAAGTTAAGTGTGGTAATCAAGTTGAAAAGCATCTTCCTGGAAATCACAAACATCTCCAGGTTTTCTGGAGTGAGAATCTCGGGGTCCGAATCGACAGACTTTGATAGAAAGTTCGCATCCGTCGGTGGAGACAGAGCGATAATGTCAGACCCACCTCCATCCTTCGACATCTTTTTGTACAAATACTTCTGCTCACTTCCAGCCACCTACAAATCAATTCAGAAAATCAATAAAATTACTTTCGTACTTCCTTTCATAAACAAATCTGAGAGAATCATTACACCCTGTACATTTTTTTTGGAGTAGAACTAATTATAACTTCTTTGTTGATAAAATAGGCTAAATTGTAAGGTAATCAGAACTGTTTTAAGATTATTTTAGAGAACTTAATTATTAGGCAAATGTGGAACAAAAATATGTTTGTCTGTACATCTGTACTGCATATAAACTCCAAACTGCATACAAATTACTAAAATATTCAGTCATTTCTTTATTCATCCTCATCTCCTGCTCAAATCATACATTATTATTAGGTTAAGCAGTGTATGAATAATAGCACGGTCGAGCAGCTCATCAGCCAACACTCAACTGTTTAATTGAAATCAGCTTTCTAGACAGTACCACACAACAAGCACGACTAAAACACGCCTATGAGGTCATGCAAAACAAAATCAAATGAGGAAATACATAATGCCTTTTTATTCAGAAGTGTATCTGCTGCACTATAACCAACCAACAACACTTTCTGTGGTTATTGAAGTCGAGTAATGAACTATTCCACTTTTAAAGACCATTCTGAACTCTATTCATCATCTGATTCCATTATAAATTATTCGCTCAATAGAATGACAGAGTCTAAATACACGATATTATACGATATACGAGAGAGAGAGCACGTATAAGAGATCAGGAGAGCGTCAACCCTTGTCCTTTGATCTGCTTATCTGACATTGTAAAAAGATAAATATAGTCCAAAAGACTTTTTGGCATCTCTCTCGCAGATCTCTGCCCCCGGATCATCATCATCATCTCTGGTATCTCTTCATTGCAAAGGGTTTTTTAGTATGCAAAAGCGAGGGATAAATTTGCCCAGCTGGTGAAGTAAATAAATAGAACTGTTTATTTGGCATACCTGCCCAAATATCCAGTTTAACGCCAACATAACTTACACCAAACAATACATGAGCTTTCAAAATACTCGTCGTACAAACAAAGGACTTGTATGTAATCTTCGTGATAAATACAACATAATGTATCTGGAATAATCTGGATGCTTTCAGGTATAAAATGGTATACTAACACTAACCTAATATGATATTGTAACATTGAAAGCACAAGTCAGATGCTGACAATCATCATGTTCATGTCATCTCTGTACTCTTTTCTGGCTTTAGATCAACTTAATACATAGTTCTCGTAATGATCAGATGTCCTTCACGGACTAAAAGAAGTTTCTGGCTTACAAAAAAGAGTAATAATAATAATAATGCCGATAAGAATGGAACAAGAAGCATACACTACATATACACTGAGACTAAAAGCGCAGCTATTTTTTGCATTCTGTACTTCCTATTATTCAGATTTGAAGGATGCAGCCATTTAACAAATTATATACGCTTGATATTATTATTCCCTTTTTGAACAAAACTTGTAGGAGTAATAACAATGCTTACTTACAATGTTACAATTAGTATGAAAACTGCGACTCAATTCTCATTTATCGTCACTGTATAAGAGTATATTATGTAAATGTGTGCGTGATAACTAAAGCTAGATCTAATCACTGCACTCACATCCTCTCGAGAGAATACTTTTCTACAAAACTGCAAGCATACAAAAACTCTCAGTTTACTACAACATTATTGTTACACGAACTAATTACGAATTACGTCACCATTACATTTGCGTAATTTTTGGTAGCCTCGTTCATCATGACAATCATGAGCACTGACTGAGAGTTTGCAAAACAAGCTCTTCAAAAAGAAGCTTCTCTTTCAATAACATCTCTCGTGGATGGTTTCACGAAATGCTGACAACTACAAAATTAACATTATTAACCAGTTTCAAATGGCTATTTTGCATGGACGAAGCGCATCTTTGACAATTTGACGATGATTGTACAATATTGGACATTCAATATCTGTCCTTAATTATATTCTGCCCAGTTCATTTGATAGCAAATTAAGTGGCAAGTGATGATGACTCTCAGATTTGTATTGCATTTTAAAGCTAGTAATAATAATATAACGACATTTTCCCTTTCGAAAGATGATTTCCCATTTGATGAAGATGCTTTTCTTCAAAACTAGTTTCGAAATACTGACCTTGCACGAATAGGACTCCACTCGTCCCGTCACCCTCCATTCCCCGACTTCCAAACTGCTGAGTATCGACGACAAAGCTTCCAGCCTTCCACTCTCCAGCAACTTCATCTTCCCCAGTTATTATTATTTCCAAAGATCCAAAGACAATTAATGACACGCGTCCTCCGCCGTTATTGCTATTGCTTCTCCTGTCGACTGGTGACTGTCGAATGAAATAAGTTGTCGAAAATCTCGGCTTCTATTCTGCTCAGACTCAGTTCGTGCCTCTCTCTCAAAAACGACAATTCGTTTGTAGTTTGTCTCACAAACAATGAACGCAATTCCCGACTAAAGAGAGACTGCTCAAACTACGACGCAGAGCTCAGAAATCGGCTTCGCTTCAGACGATGCTGCTTTTATTTTAACAATGACCAAGACTGGCGTTTTTCGGACTCGAACTCTGGCACATTATGAAACAAATAATCGTTCTTTGGGCGTTTAAGACTCTTCTTTTAGCTTCTTTCGGATGCATAGGGACTAAACAGTAATCACCACTCCCCCTAGACATTAAGCTTCTCTCTCTGAACAATCACAAGAGAGCCTTCGTTTAAGTAACCTCTGCACACCATCCAATTACCACGTCCAATTCAGGTTCTATACTTAATTTAGTTCTGAGACTGTATAAGAAATAAGAACTGCTTTATTATTGTTAAGCTGCAGCCAACTCCAACTACTGCACTTTCGCCTTTTTACAGCTCAGCAGTGTATGAGACTTTTAATCGATGTCAGTTAGTCAACTGAACCTTGTTTAATTTACATATAACCCTTTGGGATGACCGAAGTAGAGTTAAATGAGATTAAGGAACTGCTCTGTTTTTACTGTTGTTGTCAAGTAGTAAGTAACTGTTTGTGTGTAAATCTGTGTATGCCATATACTCCGAGGACACAGTCAGTATAACCCTCGCCCTCCAAAACTTGTTACCAGTATATTAAGGAGATGCAGCAGTGTTACTAGTATATCATTACACACGCATTTACTACCAGTACTACACTGTATAATCTCGTCGGGGTATTTCCACACATTGAGGCCATACTACTAATACTGTACTACAATGTACAAGAGGAGAGGGTAAGTATAATGCTTTCGTGGGAGGTTCTTCTTGCGTCACAGTCGACACTCCTAACACAATCCTTTCGTTGTTTTTTAGCCTGCCCCACATCGACTGCCACTGTGGATAGGACTGCCCAATGTTACGTAGTTCGAGAGGGAAGGGAGTTCACGTAAAGTTGGGCTTATGTACTATTGGATTGCGCAAGAGAGTAGGGAGATGGACGGGATTGTCAGGGTAGACCCTTCTTGTGCTTGACAACAGCCTTGACGGGCTTCCTTCACCTAATCTGCTGTCTACAAAGAAACAACACAGGATATTTAAGTACACAGTGTACACACACACACAAGGGGAGTATTTACATTAGTGTTAGCGAGTGTGAGATTGAGAGTTAGAGAGAGTGAATGTTTTCAGGGGAAGATGAGATGGTTTAAATGCCTTTGTGTCAATGATGATAACTTTGTTGAGTTTGATGAGGTTCCATTGCATAGATAGAAGATACGTTGATGATTATGGTGATGATATGACTTGTGCCTTTCTGGGCAAGAATTGTATGAATTGAAGGTTATGGATAAAGATTTGAAAGCCTTTTGAAAGTGTATCATATGAATTTGAATGAAAGTTCATCGAATGCATTCTCATCTTATGCAGCAGAGTTGGATGCTTTTGCTATTTTATTTGTAGGTTTGGATCATTTTATGGTTTATGAATTATGAGTCACGGGAAAGCCAATGATGAGGCTGGTTTTCTGCATATTATGCGAGGATTACGGAGATTTGGAGCCTGTAAAGCTGCAACGAAAGGAATTTCGACACAGCAATTGTTATGGTAATTTTTGTTCGAGTAGCAACTTTTGCAGCTACGCGAAGGTGGAGAGGAGGAAAATCTCGGCGACGAAATTCCAGGCTCCGTCATTCTTGTCGACAGCTGCCGTTTTTCATACCCGCAGGTGCGGAATCATCTCTGACTTATCGACAAGCATTCTTGAATGACAAATAAGTGACAAGTGACGATACATTGAAAGCATTATTACGAGAGAGATCGAGTGACAGTTCAGGAGGAGTAGTTTTCAAAGTCGACAGCAAACAGAAATCAACATGAGTGGTTTGTAAAACATAATAAATATGCATACCTGAAAATTGCAGTTGGGTCATAGCACATTGTAATCAATGACTTATCATTCTTTGCAGGTGGCGAAAAAGTTCCCCGCAAGAAAAGGACCCCAGGGTCGTCTATATCTAGTCTTAGAATCAGAGATAGCCGTAAGTTATACCTAAAAATGACTTCAAATCCATTTTTTTCAAGTTGTGGATTGCTTTTCACAAGTTTCTTTTATCTTTTGCAGTCGAAATTCGAAATTGCCCTCGCGCTGCAGAACACACTCATGGGTGGCAGTTACTGGAAGACGCCGAGGAGTTGTCTGTCCAAACCGGATATGCAGAGTACAATATTATGGATGCTCAAGGTCACAAGCTCTTGTCTGCCCTCCTAACTTATGATGAGCGCAGTTGTATGTTCGCATGTTGCGGCTGCTGCGACCCTGATAGAGCTTACATCCCTCATAACAAGTTGTACCCCAATGCTCCTGAAGTTTCCTATCCCAGACACCCGTTAAACATCTCCGGATTCAAGGTCCAGGTTTATGACGAGTTCAACAAAGACGTCTTCAAATTTCACCGTCATGCTCACGATGTAAAAACCCACAAAGATGAGGTTTGAAATATTTTACTCAAGCTTTACTCAAGTTAGTACTACTGAAATATGGTAGGATGAATGAAGGTAATAACTTTGTCCTCCATGTACAGGTTATGATTGTGTCTCTCCCAAAACCAAAGGGCATACTTCTGGGAAAGGTGGTTCTTCCTCGTGCGAAATGCGGCGATTTCTACGAGATCTACAATGCCGCTGGAGAAATGATCTACGAGATGCCGACTAGAGTCGAGAGTGGAACTTCAGGATATCTTTTTGACATAATACGACGACCTGACCTCTCAACATTCGACAACTTCGAAGTCGTCGCAATGGTGTACATTGAAGGACGAAATGTGGTTGATGTTGGTCTCACTGAAATCAAGACCACTCCTGCTGGCGACTTTCACATTCGATTCAGGGAGCAGATTCCAACGGAGGAGAAGGCGCTCCTCGTCGCAGCTGCTTTCTACGTTGTAAGTGTTCAGGGGTTTTCTAATCACTTGGGAGAAGTATATGAACCCTTTTTTAATGTCTGTGTATATCTTTTAATTGTAGCGAATCAGGGAATTCTCCAGCTACATTCCAATGGTCGAGGCCAACGCTGCTGCGGCTATTGTTGTCAAATAGACTATACTTCTTCGAACCCTCCGATCTCCGATGCTGACCTTGACTGATGTGGATTAAAACCCTGATTTCAAAATTTTCTGTACCTGTGACGGACTACATAATAAGTCTGTAAATTCTAAATTTTCTGTGGCTGTAACGGACTAATTAGTCTGTAAATTGTGAATTCTAAATTTTTTGTGGCTGTAACGGACTAATTAGTCTGTAAATTGTGAATTCTAAATTTTCTGTGGCTATGACGGACTAATTAGTCTGTGAATTCTAAATTTTTCGTACTGATCCGAATTGCGATCTTGAGTAACATACTCGTACTTTGCAATCATAATAATAAATAGCCTGATACACTTTCAGGGTATTATAAAGCAAAATCACTCTAAATGATTGTCACTCGAAATTATTTTAGCTTAACATTGTTTTAACCTATTTGGAGGAAGTTAGGCACATTTTAGATAAGAGTTAAGTTCACTTAATGATTTGTCCATACTTATCAGTATCTGTCATCCCCTATTACTAAAACTCAATTCAGCAGTTCTTATTTTCTTTGGAGATGCAGATCTATCTTTCATTGGGTAATGGGTAGTAGTGTATGAGTTCTAAGGAAAAAGTCTTTGTTGGCATTCATAGTCAGAAAATGCGAGCTTATCTTATAGGACTTAGCTCATCATAACTTTTTACTATATTCCGGCAAAGAATACCGAGAAGGTTTGCTTGATTACGGAAGGCCAGAGAAATTGAGAGATTGGTAATAGAGAGAAAAGTAAACCATTGGTAAATGTATGTCTTTATGCAATGCGACTGCAAGTGAATCATCGTCTTATTTCAGCAAATATTGTATTCATTGTATTGGTATTGGTAGTACATAAAAGGCTTGAAATGCGAAGTGGGAAGATGAGTGAATTGTTAGAGAATCTGATAAGTGCAGTTGATGAGCCCTCTGTCTCTGTCTGCAATTCTGCCAAAGGCTCCATAAGTCAGATCAACGATTCTTTCTCGTGGAGCTCCACCAAATCGATCGTCCACTGTAACAACGATGCTTTTCCTGTTTTCCAGATTTGTAACTCTTATCTTTTTGCCACAGGGGACTTCGGGCCAAGTCGCTGCAGCCATCGCCATACGGTCAAACTTTGCCCCACAAGCAGTGGGCCACCCTGGAGGAATTTCGCCCTCTGCACCGTACCACGAACAGATCCCTTTTCGAGTCTCTAGGTATTAGTAAACATAGAACAATGAAAATCCTCTTTATTGAATCTTACGCGGATTTAGAGTCTTTTACATACGCCCAAACGCCGCAACTGCAACGCAGAGGATCAAAGTGACTTTAATAAATCCCATGACTAGAATATTTTGCACAAACTGAAATGCAGCCTGACAAAGAAGTTGACTAGATCAAAGTCAGTTAAAATTGCCATTTACATTGCCCATTTATATATCCCTGCGAGTTAAAACTTCAATCAACTTTCTATAATGATACATTATAGACCAGGTGCTCTCACATATCTCGCATGTTCCAAGAATCTCTATTAATTGTGGTGGCTATAAATTAACGCCAAATGTTTCCATCTAATTAGCAAATGACGCTCAGCAGCAGTTTTATTGACAAACATGTTATTGAACCTTTTTAGTCAGGGTTATTTCAATTCATCTTATGATTAATAGTGACAGAAATACAGAGAATTAGAAGTTTATATCTGGATTAAATATTTTGTTCTCAGTTCCAGGAATATTGTTCTGTGTCTACAAGATTAATTAAAACAGGTAAAAGTGATACACCGTACTGCAATACTGCATACTGTATAAGGTCACAAGAGATATTAAGAATATCTGAAGATGCATAGTAAATGGATATATCTTTATTTTGCAGTTTTAGTCAGAGTTGATTTATTTGCCCCTGAAACAACTTTCTTCGTCACTTTAGCTGCTTGAGTTGCATTCTTACGTCCCTTGCGAGGCGACAATGGAGCCTTTAATTGTTTCGAAGGTCCTTTATTAGTCTGAATGCCGTTATGTTGATCATTGGTCTTTACCCCTTTACTGCTGCTGCTGTCCTTTGTCTTGCTGATAACCACTTTGGGGATAATCGGAGGAGTTGGAGATGGACTTTTATTGACACTTGGGGCGCGTCCGATTTGCCCCAGACCCAGCAAGCCACCAGATTTAGTAATATCATCGGCTGGATTGGTATGAGATTTTTGACACAAGAGGTGAAGTCAATAAAATGAAAACGAGCGTTAGAATTAATTGAAGGACTTTTGCTTTTAATGTATCTTAGAATTATTATTAAGAAGGATAAACCTGCACTAAATCTATTCAACATTCGTCTTATTATTATTATTATTAGGCTCACCTCGTTTACGGGCTTCTACTTTCATTCGAAGAAGTCTTCGTTTCTCGTCGATCTCTTCGCTTGTGTTCATAGGTTGAGTGGCTATCATTGCATATTGCCGTCTGACCAACTCTCTGTCGTACTGGAAATTCCAAACACCCATACAAGTTAACCCATTGGCTTGAATGACATAAATAAAATGTGGATGAATGACTTCATAGCTTACATCCAAAGAGTGATGAATGGGTGGGACGTGAAACCGACTTCTTGGTCTCGATCTGGAGTCGTCAATCAACGAAACGTCGCTGTTCCTTCTGGAGGAGTACGGGGACGCTGGATCATTTCGAATAGAAATGTCAGAATACTCTCTGTTGAGGTCATTAATACTTTTGATCGGTCTGAGAGGACTCGTCGGAGTGTTTTCTTTGTAGAAGATCGCATCGCTTGAAAACTTCCTTGTGGACGATGGGGAATTTGGTGTAGAGGCTGATGGAGGTTTAGTTGCAGGAGTTATTACAGACATTCTGACACCTTCGTACTTCAGTATTTCGCGACCAGACACGATTCTTCTTTCTTCTTTGGGGCTTCAACTCTGAGTGAGCAGCAGGTCTATGAGCTGAAGAAACTAAAAATATTTATTGAAAAGGAGAGTTTGATCGATAATTTTTGCATAATTATCTTTTAACGTATAGATCATGAACAGCACCACGAGAAAGTTGTTTGTCGAAGTGACAGAAAATAAGTTACGATTTATTGTTCATTATTAAATCGACCACAAGATCACACAGTCTGCTTTGCAAAGTCACCCATGGGCGTTTGCTCTCTGAAAAAGTGTCACAGACACAGGACAATGTGTACAAAAGAAAACGGCGACAATAAGAAACACATGAAAGCCTTTTCAATCACATCGGAACAATGAACATGAGCTAGAGATTTCTTTAGATGGCTCTTGACCTACTGACTTAAGTGTCACTTGGCATTCAGGGAAAGTCGGGTGTGCAGATAATGCAAATTACAAGTATCGATTATTTGCATTCTAAGATATTCTTCGTCGTGGAGCAGTACAAATAATAATGCTCCTGTAAAGAGTCTAGAACTTATCTCCACTTATACAAACAGGCTGCAAAATATTTATACACTTCCTCCGTCTGAAAACCTTTCAAAATACTAACGATTAGTTTGTACTGCCCTATTGAGTGAAAATTCAGGTAAAATCTGAAACCTATAATGCTAATTAACTGCTCTTATACGTAATTCTTAACAACCTTTTTATTGCACTGTTGTTTCATTTATTATTATAGAATCCAGAGATCTTGTCTCCCCTTACAATGGGTCAAACATTACCCACACAACGCTGCTCAGTGTCAATTCCATCCCGAGTTTTGTGTTTTCCATATTTCTCAGATGAGAGTGAATTACTCTTAAATTCCAACAGAGCTTGCTTATCTCTCCGTCAATTTCGTGGAGCAGTTGGATGTATTGCCAACGTGTTGTCTCCCCAAACTCCTGCTCAATCTGCAATCAACCGAATGTTCACATCTGCGACACGAACCCTTTTGCAGTATTTATTAGGCAAGTTGTGCAACCAAATGCTTGCAAGTGGCGAGGAGAGATTCCAATCAATCTGCAATGATCAAGCAAAGGTCAATAGTTCAGATTCAGATATCATTGGCCATACTAATAATAATAACAAAGTGGAAGAGCTGAGAGATATTAATAGCGTACGTCAAAACCGTTCACCGGCTGTCGCCAGCTCATCATCGTCAGGGTCAAAGGAGACAATTCCTACAGGAGGATTTGGAACACTTGAAGAAGCATTGATTCAAGTGAAGATTGGCAAAGCTATCGCCAATGCTGCAGTAGCCCAACTCCACGCCAAACTGGTAGCAGTGGAGAACAGGTATGGTCGACTAATCCTCGAGACAATTCCACTGGAAGATCGTAGACTGGAAGTTGTGCCTGCATTGTCACTTTGCGAAGAAATCCTTCAGCTTTTCCGCGACCCCGGTCACATCTTCATGAAACAACCTTTGATCTCCGCACCTTTCGTTGTAACCTTTGCAGCAATTTACGCTGCTGTGGCTGAACTTTCTTTGGGACTCATACCATCCTATAGTGATCCACTGATAAGGCAGATTTTGATTCTGAAACAAACTGTGAATCACTACAAAGTTGTTTGTGTAGAAGTCCGTGTAAGGTCTCTCGTAGTGAAGTCTGCTGTCTTGGGATGTGGTGGACAATGTGGAGAGAGCAGCAGAGGAGGAAGTATGATGAACGAAGCGTTTGTTGGAATGAATAACATTGAAAGATATCTGTATGTCGATGATAAGTTCTCCGGATGTTACCCAGCAAAATGCAGTATGGGAGTAAACTCAGGAAAGGGAGAAATAGATAATCATAATCGTGTACAGACATTTACAACTGAAGAAGAGGCTTTGGAAATGTACAAGAAAGCTTTGGAAAACCAATACGATTCATTTTTTGAAGAAGTCCTTAATGTGATATCGTCTTTCTCTGGATTTGAAGATGTAAGTGACAGTCCTACGAGTCAGTTCTACCATAAGGATTAACACTGAGATCTCTACGAAAGGAAACATTACTGCAGTAGCTTATAATCTGGTTCCTATTATCTTAAGATTCAGTGGACAAGTAACCGTTCTTTCATTTTATACTCATCAGGTCAGCTTACCCCCGAAAAATATTTACTACAAAGATGTTCAGTCTTCTATCTAGTTCTTGTATCTTGTTCTTCTGTCTCACTTTCCTTCTATTCTAATAATACTTATGGAATATGATTACTACACAGAAGAAAACAAAATAAAGTCCTCTCCCAATGCTAATGAAAGCTAATCAGTGTTATGTTGTGATCCTTATTGTGTTTGCTGTGAAAGCAGTAATTGTTTTGACAATACTGAGAACC
>Ga0194135_10001418_pt1 | contig 14303 bp, 9 predicted proteins | sample LitLau_LLRF_2013_FD_134024 | JGI IMG/M metagenome (GOLD analysis project Ga0194135, IMG submission 134024) | Freshwater sediment microbial communities in response to fracking from North America - Little Laurel Run_MetaG_LLRF_2013 (version 2) | ecosystem: Environmental > Aquatic > Freshwater >...
CGTCATTTGGAAACATGTAACCACGGGTTGGTGGCAACAGGCTGCCACCCTGGTCGTAATCATGACATTTAAGTGGAGTACCGAGACTTGGCCGATCGCAAATCGGTTACACTTAAAATTAAGGCCAGTTGTAGGTTTATCATTCTTATATTCCACAAGATATGACTAGCTAAGTGAGTGACCCAATAAAGTGCGAACGCCCTTCTGTAGTTGCATGTGTGTGCATATTAACTTTTGCAGAAATGTTTATGGCAAATATTTGTATCGAAGTTCATTATTAAACGGAATGCAACAACGCAGAATTCATGCACATATCGTGATTGCTTGTAAAAGACTCATGTAACTTACACAACAGGGCTATGAGAATTTTACTAACCATTCCGCAGTATGAAACACTTGGAGTTTATTTTTCTCTAGATTTGTATAACAGATTTTGTACACCGATATATAATAGTTGGGAAACTTTCAGAGAAGGAATAACTGTGAGTCGAATACAAAAACGATGTTATGAGTAGCATTCATATTTGAACTTGGAATGGAGAAAGTTGTGAGGCAAATCTCACACTTGCATGTATATATGGATGCCTCCTACTTCCTGTATAAATACATTTCTATGATAAGTATATGTTCATATTCTCCATTGACATTGTATGTATATATATACCTTCACTGCTTCAGTTCGATAATGTTCCTTTTGGGAATTCAGACCTGATTTGTTGTGTAGGTGTCGACTAGCACAAGCAGCACATTATATTATTATACTTGAATGTACAATGAAAAAGGAAAGACTACGAGAGGGCCATTAAGGAAAGTGTTGCAAATGATTACTCTTGCATAAGTTTCCACCAGTTGTGAATATAAAGTAGGAGCATAAAAGGAACACAAGACTTGAAGTCGAGTGTGGTACACTACTCTGTTAAGAAATCATACAATATATATACATACATGCACACAAGGTAAAGTCTTTAGGCAGAGAGTGTGTTGTTATTTTGTCCTGTGAAAGTCAACAGTGTGTGAAGAAATCGAAGTTGGAAGTTAGTGTGTACATCTAGTACATATATATATTATATACACAGGTAGACAGATGTGTATATGCAATACACGTCCGAGCTAATACAAAGAAGAAAAGGTTGTGAGGTGGATGGTGGAAACTAAAATATCTAAGAGACGTTTCTCCCTATAAAACGAAGTGTCACGCAATACCAAACCACGACAGAATTTTATCCTTATATACATATATACACAGTTAGTTCGCAGAACATTTAGAAGAAAGCTTAGAGCAACCGAGTACATCTCATGGATCGAGCTCGAGACCTATACACACTTTCCAACCAACCACACTGAAATCTCTAGGAAAATATCTCTCTGGTGTTGGTAGTGTTGGAGGTGGTAGCAATGGTAGGAAATAGATTTCCTATGCCAAAATACCGAACAAGCTTCATGTTCCTTGCTAAAGAAGTCTTTTCTCCCATTTTTCCCTGATATGCATTTCAATCGGATATATTTTTCTAGTATTCTTACTTTTAGATGTGAAAAGTTTCTTGAATATCTCACATAGGCAGGCACATGCTTATATTATATATTTGGTGAGAGAGAGTTTGTCCTACTTTATTCTTTGATATAAGATAGATCGACCAAAACTACACACACTTCCCACACGTCTCGACGTGTACACATACGACTTTCTCTCCTCAGGAAATAAACTCCCATAAAGAGAAATAATATTTGGCCGTCTTCTAAAGCCAATTTATTTCCTTTTCGGAAGATATCGTGATTGGAGGCATTCCTCGGAAGGAATCATTTAACTGATTATATATATGCTTGTAAGGAAAACTCTTGGCTTCTTATAACTCAGAGATAAATAAAGTCTTTTCCTTCCCTGTCTCTCTCAAACACTGACAATAATGATATGATACCCTCAATTTCCCTGAGCTTTCAATTCACAAGTCTCTCTCTTTGTGTCATTTGAGTTTGTATTCATCCCATAACAGCTAAAATCACTGTCATTCAGGGTTAATAAGAGACGTTTAGGATAATTTAGACAAACTACACAGACATTCTTCGTACACACAGCACGACACTCACATTAACAGTTAATGTGTAGTTCAAGATGATCTGGGTAGTAGTTTCGGGAGAAAAGATTCCAGACTTCAATTACTACCTATTTTGTTTGTATACCAGCTGAAATATACCTTCTTATTTGCTTCAAATTCAATACATATTGTTCTCAAACTGCCTTTTCTCCACCCGTCCACCCATTTTTATCCATCCACACAGTGTGGGATGATTTCCACCCATTTAGTCATCATTTGTCAACCTCCTTTCAACCTTTTCCCTTCCTCTGACCTGTGTGAGCTTTCATGGCATTATATAGTACCTTCATAATATTCTCATGTGTGTTATACTTGTCATCAAAACAAGACTCCCTTTCATGTAGAAAGCACGTACATATGTATGTATGCACTCCCCACATTCATAAATCCCTAAAGAAATCCCCATTAATTAGCTTATGAAATCCACTCTGTGTCTCATACTTGACAAGAACCTAATCCAACCCGTCTTCATAATCAGATGCGAACTAAAAGGCGTGTGTGTAGCTTGTTTAGATACACTCCTGAATATCCCATGAACTCGTGCATATATTTAAGACTCTCAGTGTATATATTGATTACTGATAAGAAAAGTGAGGTAGGATGTAGTTTTATATCCCAATTAAAAGATAGAAAAGTCTGATAATGTTCACGTCAAGTCCGCAATCCTTCTATGCCCCTGTTTCTCTTTCCGTTTTTCATGTCCACACACTTTCCCTTTCGAGTTTAAGTGGTTTGGAGCTTTTTTGGGGTGACTATTAAGACCAAGTGAGCGTAATGAAATGCTTATTGCACGACTATTACACTGCCTTTTGGCTAAATTGATTTTGAGTCATTAAAGCAACTGTGTATGAGTGCAGATAGGTATAGTCATGTATCTCGCCCCGTCGCTGCTAATAACTCCTGGCAGGGAAAAGCCAAACGGGAAACTCCCTAAGTAACACTTTCTCCCGTCAGTATGTTTACCTGCATTGATTCATCCAAAGGAATTATTCTACAAGTTTGAAAGGAAATGTGTTATTATTTGTTTCATTGCTTGATCAATATCCAACTTGTCTCCGGACACACAGACACAGAAAGAGAACAACAATAGAGAACCACAAACGATATGGCTAAATGGCTCTTTGTGCATTGTGTACATTTCTACCTTCCTTTTATATATTCATGCAAAATTCCTCCTAAAGCTCTTTTATCAGGGGAGAGGCTATTTGTAGTTTATAGACTACTGAAATATTTCGTACACTTTGTAACTATAAGTTAAAACGCATCCTTGAATTGGTTCTACCACACACACACGAAAGAGAAAGTAGTGTAGCAGGTACATAGCCATTTAGCCTTAGCCATTGGTGAACTCGTGTGTATATCGCTAGATTTAGATTTTGGAACGACTCTCTCTGGTCTCTCCCTTTAACTCGGTATAGCATGGAAAAGCTCGTTTAAGACCACACAAGCAATCATCATTTATCACTCCCTGTGAATTTGTGATGTACAATAATGTATATAAGTACATCCTAAAGTCTGTTCATGTACACCACACACTGCTGGGTGCTTATTATTCCCTTTCTGTCGTTTTGTTCCATTTCGATAGAGCCTTTCTGAAAACATACGACGCGTATGTATAGAGAATGTAGCTGCTTCTATTATTCTCCGAAGTTTATCTCATGAAGAAGAATTGGGTTTAATTAAATGCTCTTGAAATGACGCATGGGGAGAAGAACAACACACACAACACACCCTCGTTCTGCTTCCAACTACAGTGAAACTCACCAATTTACATGAGATAATTGCGATGTTGCGCGTCTTACACTGCTGTATCTTCCTTCTCATGTATTTATTGGTCGTAAAGTCTTAAAAAACTAGAGCCCGAATATAAACGAACGCTCCTTGAGAGTTTTGAGCTAATAAAACAAATTTTATTTTCACTTTTTATGTGAATGGCCTAAATTACATAAAGTCTACCTGTGTGCAATTCGAGGCAATCATGAAGTAATGCAAGTATTTATATTGATCTGGTTTCAGGCTTGGCAAACTTAACCAGCGGACAATCCGGTCAACCAGCCGTTTGGATAATTCCTGCCGAGAAGAGTGTGAAGAAATTCATCAACGACTCGTATTTCGTCTCCTGTCAAACTGCAGATGAAAGTCTCAGCAGAAGGACAGAATGGCTAAATCCTAAGAAGAATAAAATCGACACATCTCTACAAAAGTACGTATAGCAAAGAAGCATTTCGGAACTTTTGACATTTTGAACAACTTTCTAATAACTCTCCTCTTGAGTACATAACTCCCACACACCCTCTCTGCCTGTCATCCAGTAGTAACTCATTTCATCCGGTTAACTCATTTAATGTTCATTGCCTTAATTCATTCATTTCTTCTCCACCCTCTCCTCTCTCTCTCGTAATGACTACTCGTATAATTTTGACTTTGGCCATTTAATGTAATAATCCCACTCACTTCAATTAAACATTTTTGTCTGTATATAGTCGGATTCGTGTTGAGATCAGCTTTGGAGTGGACTTATTTCTAACCCGGATAACAAGTCAGGATGCAGGAACATACACATGTGTAACACCGAAGGGCAGAACTTCATTCAACCTCACTGTCATTCGTGAGTCACTGAACAAATATTATTAGATGGATTAACTTGAATACACACACATACAAGTTGATCTTTGGCATTTCCTTCATGAACTCTCATGTATATGCGTGTATGTGTATTTACTCTTGTCTCCAGGTCCCATTGTTTTCGATCAGGGACTAGAAGAACAGTCTGCAACGGAAGGACAAACATACAAGATGAAATGCACAGCTCAAGGCCAATCCCAACCGAGAATCTATTGGAAAGTTGACCAGAAAACTCCTGCACGTATGTCACTTTCATAATTCATCCCTTCCAAAACACATTAACAGTGTCTGTCTGTATGTGTATACAATACACTCAGCACATTTTTCCTATCCATTGAACTCGTAGTAATTTTGATTTACAACTCATTGCAACAAAACGGCTAGCGTGAAAAAATGTCTTCCAACCACGCAACTTTCTCCACGCATATGCATTTACTATGTACACGCAGACTGTACATAGACATACAATATTATTATGACGAGCCATTTTGTCTAGAGAAACTAGAAAACTATAAAAACAAAACCCGTCTCTCATTAATTACACTTACTGTCATGTCTCGTCGTAACTAGATTTCCAAGACTTCAGAACTGAATGTATGGTTTTTGTTCCTCCAGCTCCAAAATACAAAACGACGAAGGACTATGGACTTATAATCCACAATATAACGCAACAAGACGCAAGAAAGCATTACATGTGTCGAGCAATGGATATGGACTCTCCTATCCCAGAGACCAAGATTATGAACATCACTCTCAAAGTTAAAAGTACGTGTTCATCATCATTATAGTTAGCGTAGTCAAAGACGAATGGATGTTAATAATGAATATATGGTTCTTTCCCCGTGGAAAACAGTGAAGCCCCGAATGGTGAGTGGTGCAAGGACAGAGCACTGGGGAGTTCAGGGCGAATGGGCTAACTTGACTTGTGCTGTTCATGCCGAACCTCCTGCAAGATTCGAATGGGTTCATAAAAACCGATCTCTCTCTGCTTCAGATGAAGTCTTCATTCTGAGCCCACAGGAGAATATTTCCATCTTGCAAGTGAGTCTCAAACAATGCACAACAAAAGCTTCAGATACTTTCTCTACTTGTCCTTTTACTTATTCAACAATTCCTCGAGGATATATGCCAACTTTTAAATGGAGCTTTAAAACTTTATGAATCCCTTGCTGCAAGTTTGAAAAGACAGAACTAGGCTTAGACTATTTACGTGTGCAGTCTAATACTAATCGGGATTCGAGAGCTTGACCAAGTCAACAAAAGTTTTGCGAGACTGTTTGCTTTGAGATTTGTTGTACTTTCTGGGAAATGATACGACACCGTTTTTGTTCACAGGTCCTCGTAAGGACTGAAGGAAAATTTGGACAATACACCTGCCGAGCTCGGAATGATCTTGGAGTGTTGGAAAAGAATATGTTTCTCTACAAAGGCCAAAAGCCAGCTACTCCAGTCCTGGAGGCGGAAGTGGTGGCCTTCGACGGAGCCAGAATCCGAGTGAAGGAATTACGAGACCCTACCACAAGGGATCCTGCATCTGAAGAAGGGAAGAAAGGAAAAGCCCTTCCTATTATTGGATATGTTGTCCAGTACAAAATGATGACCCGGAGTGACTGGAAAATGGCAAATGCTTCCAAATCCGAAGGAGGTAGAGGTCATACAAATACACTTCTTAATGTCGCTTCTTTCACTTTTAACGTCACACCTTTTTGTCCAGTGCATATTGTGACACAAAACTTGTCCTTTGTGTGAATTGCAGGATTCGTTGTGAGAGGACTCAGTCCTGGGATTACTTATCAAGTTCGAGCAGCATCTAAGAACCAAGCGTCAGTTGGAGAGTTTAGCCAGCCAATTACACTTATCACGTTAAAAACCAAAGATATAACTATTAACTTTGCAGCTGTCGGCGTTTCCTCCAATTCCGTCTTTACAGTTCTACTGAATTTGATAATCTTTTCGGTCTCAGCTCTTCTTCTCCGATAAGGACGGTCGATCACGTAAAAAAATTGATACCAAAAACGCCAAAAGAAGAGTCTCGAACATTTAAATTCAATAAACCAAAAACACTCCAAGTCAAAGTTCATTCACTGAATCGCTCGATTGAATAAATTAGCTTAACTACATTTCTTCGTACAAGTTTAATTAGGTACAATAATAATGTAATGTATATGTAATTATATGCGGATGGTTTTCCATGATATATATACATACATAATATACATTATATGTACATGATCGGGTCATCATCACAAGTTGAAATCTATTATGCATAGATATAAATACGAGCGTCATATATGATTAACTGGTATAACATCAAGTTAACTTTTAAGTGGTATTAAACGAGAACAATTTATGTTAATTGTTTGTACGCGTGTGACATCCTTTTTTCAATTCATTGCCAATGTTATTCTGTATTGTTTTGTTCACTACAAAAACCCGACTGGAGAAATGTGCGTAATTTTAATTGACAATTTATCTTCGTGACCTACTCTTTGCTGACTCGTATGCAAGTCAGAATTGACCCTGACTAGTAATCATATATATGTCAGATTCAGACTCACGCACGAAGCGACAAAGCACATTAAACATTTTGCTTACAATTAGTTGCGTATTATTATTATTGTATCCTTTTAAGACTATATGATATGATCGTGTCATATATGAGATCAACAATACGCGAACTATGTTGTAAAATGTTACTGTCATATAATTAGTGAGATTAGTTTGAATTACTGTCCATACTGATGCTGCATCTGATAAAGCTTTTACTTTAGGTTACACAAGAAAAAAAATAACCTGCTAAGATATAATGATATCGTGTTATTAACTAAATTAACAAGTAGTTGTGACACATGGGTACACAGTAATATTTAATTGATTCGCAAGTGAAATATAAATATATATTACGTACTATTTACTTTATACCGCAGTATACAAAAACCTGTCACGTCTAAAATGATGATTCAATGATGATCGAATGGATGGGCGAAGAATATGAGTGTGAAATCTAATTAACAGGCGAAAGAATTCCACCGTAAAAAGAAAGTAATATAAAGATCTAAATAGAGATCGACCCATTCATTAGAAGAGTACAAGTAAAAGCTATTCGACTAATATTGTAATTAATCTCAAACAAAACTGTGTTTAAACTCAACAAATACTCGCCATTACTTCTACAACCTAGTTAAAGCCGTGCGATTAAAATTACATATAGTGTAATACACAACCTATATACAATTGAAAAGAAACGGGCCGATAAACAAAACCACATGCATATATAGTTACATTGTTCTCTAGTCAGTAAGTTAATCAATAATTCCGAATTCAACTGTCTCATTATGACTCGTCGTCGCGTGTGAATAACCACGTTATATAATGATCTATATATCACACAACCAAATTATTCATTTAAATGTTCAAGGCTTACATAATATATATATTTACCTTCATATATGACTACCAACGGAAAAACTTGTGAAATATTGTGATTCTGTTCGCTACGTAAAGCATTAAAAGTTAGAGAGCTAGTTAGAAAAGAAAGTCCTCAGCTATAAATAATTCCTCAAAAGATAAACACGACACTGAATGGACAGCGCTTGATAGATTTAAAAGAAAGGGTCATTTGCAGAATGACGAAATACATGTATGCATAACATCCTAAACCCCAATTATCATGAAAAGAACTAAAAAGAAGAGTTTTATTGCCATTCATTAAACGTGAAATGCACTCGCAGGCTCATAAGAACGGCGTTTTATTACTGTTTATTCAACACTGTCATTAACTAGACTTGTGAGTACATTGCATATAAATAAGTAGATGAGTATATATCTTGTGCATAGATTGGAAGTATAAAGAGAGCTACGGGATGAACTAACTTGAAGTGCTTTCTATACTCATGGTGCTCTTCGAAATGGGGAAAGTAGTTATTGAATTATGTATGATGCATTAACACAAACACTACACACACTGTCATCTCTTTGATGTAAATGATTGTATACACACAAATGGTGGTGAAAGTTGAAAAGTTGTACAGCAGATGCGTTTAAAGGAAACTCGGCTTGACGTGGTAAAATATTTACAAGAACTACTAATTTAAGGACTCTTAAGTAGATAATACATACATAATGAAGAGGGCCGTAATAATAATCATAAAAATACTAAGAGACGAGCATTTATAGAGCATTAGAGCTTCCTAGAGCAGGACTGGTGGAGGAAGGTGTACATGCATGGAAGCTTTCTCCATGCTGAGCAATGTGCGCAGATTATCATTTCTTTGTAAAAAATATACATCAAAGGTTGTTTCGAACATCTCTCTCCTCTATTAGTATATTATAAATTGTAGATGTACGTACATATGAGATGTGTAGGCATGGATGAGAGAGGCAGGAAGGATGATAATATTCTACAGTGGAATGTACGACCATGGAATGATTCCCAAGTGTGAACACGTACCTATTGAATGTACCTTTCACATGCAAATCTAATTAACTCTTTACTTTTACTAAAATATGGAACAGATGTACTACAGCCTCTCTCTCTCTCTTCTCACTCCTCTCTCATTGTCCTACCGTTGCCAAAATTTGAATTGTGAATTGATTATATACATATAGAATACTTGTCTGCAGACTTGTGCTTGAGAGTTCTGGTTAATACAATCAAGAAAGGAGAAAGGCTGTTGAAAGGAAATGATAGAAACCTTCTCTTTCAAGTCGAAATTCGTTTATGCAATGAAAAGTGGTGCTTTCTGCTTCTGGGTTAATATGATTTCATGCTGCTGCTATATACTTAAATGGAAATAAAATTACAAATGGCTGAAGTGTCAAAAGGGCAAGCAATAGGTACGGGAATGCAACGATGGCTTTAAAAAGCAAAATTGAATCTCATATATAATATGAAAAAGTAATTCTCATTCGACTTGAAGAAACTCGAACAGTACACAAGATTTCAATAATTACCAGTTTCAGTAACTTTAATTAAAATATTACAATGTAATTATTATACATATATATCTATGTCTTTTAATGTTCAACACACTAATCACAGGTTTAGTAAGCTAATAATGTGTAACAGTATACAACGTGAATTTATGGATTTTCTGAAGTTTACTATAATTAAGAATTGACTCAATTAGGTAGAAAAACTATTAAAACCCGTGGGAGAAAGTTCACAAACAAAATGTAGATGAAACTTGAAGTACTACAGAATTATATGAGTTTGTGTATGGTAAAAGCGAGATGACTTTCTTGTCCGGAATGAATGGACCGAATAAATTGTAATCATTTCAATCTACTCGTGTGCGACGATGACGAACAGTTAACTTTCGTGAAATCTTTCAAGTAATGTGTATACATGTGACAGTTGTTTATTCAAATCCATATTTTATCCGTTTAAATAGTTGTACGTCTTGTAGATTAATTAACGTTAAGTATGTCAACACTTATTAGTGTTCTCAGTAAAGCGTCTAGGTGTAATTATTGTATTGATATTACTGGTCGAGTAGGAGTAGACTTAAAAAAATGAAACCTAATAAAAATATTCTTTTTCAGAATGCTTCGTTGAATTTGTTCTCATTTCTCCTTGCATCTTGGATAGTGGTTTGAGCTGGTGGAGGTCCGTCCGATCCTAAAAATTCTGATTTCTCCAACCTTTCCCCTGAAATCGATTTACATGAAAATCTGGTGCATGAAACATTGAGATTCGCGAAGGATCCAAAAATGTGTTTATGAATTTTGCATGGAATAAATAGTCGCATTTCAACAGGTGTGTGTGTGTACAATCTTAAAGGTTAAATCAAGTTAACTACTTTTATTTCGCAGTTACGAAACTTACAAAAATTGAATTTGTATTCTGTATCTCGATGTCCAGATGAACTAAGTGTAGAAGAAAGGTAAGCAATACAACAACAACGAACGAAGTGGAGACAACGCGAAGTATAGAGCTGCACAGAGGGTGCAATCGACAATTTATTGGAGACAGGTAACTCAACGATACGGTAGTAGCAGTAGAAGTCAATCGAAGAGATACACTTGTAGCTCAGAGTTTAGTGCTGATAACTCGTAGGATTCGCAGCGGTGTTTTGTACAACTGTGTAAAATCAATTAAATTCTGTCCATTTCATTTGGTTACATTTTCATAAACATCATTTGCATCATCATGGTTCATCATCACAGGAAAGGAGTCGTAATTTAATACGAAGAGAGGTGATGTAGATAATTAAAAACGAAGTATAGGATTCGGAGTCTATGACTAGAGTAATAAAGGTCGGTGTGAATATAACGGTCGGTAAATAGTAGACAGGTAGTGGATAAGTAAGGAGCGTTATCACAGAACAGTAATAAGATGCGAACACAAGATTCATCATCACAGTCCAGTAGTAAGCCGCAAATTGCAGTCAACGTTAATATTACTTTTCAAAAAGGCTCTCGAGTTTCGTCACTAGTACAAAAATAGCTCGTGTGAATTGTTCGTTCACTGTGTTAAATTCGTCAATTCTTGGTAATTTTGAACTGGTTTTCCTTGAGGAATTGAACATTAATGGTCTCCGCATTTTACGACTGCCTTTCGTAAACACGTTAAAAATCGAAAATATAGTTTTACGACTGCATTTACTTTTTACTCGTGAAGATTGTTACTGACTAGAAGCAACAGTGGCTTAGTATCGGAGCGCAGATAAACCAAACGGTGGCAAATAAACAGAAGAGTACGAAGAAAGACGTGCGATATATTTTAAGTTATGATACGAGTTGGTTGAGATCGATAAGTACCTTGTTGGTAAGAATGAAAGTATTTGCTCGCAGAACGGGTGTGTTTAATTGTAGCCGTAACCATCTCCAGATCCACCACCCGAGTATCCCCCATATCCGCCGGACTCATACCCGCCACTATACATGTGCGAAGATTGAAGGTCATCATTAGCATTTAGTTAAACTTTCAAGACATAATCTTCATTCATAATGCCTCTCTTATCGAAGTTGCAATTCCGAAGTAAAAATAACCATCAAGTCAGCAGAATACTTATCGAGAAGTAAATGGTCTGCACGACCGCTTTTCTACATTACTACGGAATTCGATTGCAAGAGTGGAAGAAGCCGTTGTCAATTGAGTGTGGCTTAGATTTTACCTTCCACGGTTCTGTGGAGATCGACTGCGGTATCTGTCACCGCCACGAGACCCACCCCGAGAGCCTCCTCGTGAACCTCCACCTCGAGATGACGAACGATAGTCATCATATCGACTGCCGCTGCGGTCGCTTCCTCCTTCCCGTCTTCCTCCTCTGAATCCTGTTCAATTCCACTCGAGTTAATCGGAGATTTTTAATTACCGCAGATTACTTTCTTCTACTACTATCGTCGTTATTATCATCAGGAACGTAGTGTGCCTTTCTAATCTCAAGTGTCATTTCACGCGTGAGGGTGCAGGTCAAAGAAAGGGTGCCGTTGCTTTACTAGCTTAACACAACACATCAACGATAGAATTTAACCTGGAGATATCCACACACTTTTCCATTCACACAGACCATCAATGCCCAATCATTACTCCGTCTGACTGTAATGTGTAGTTAAATGAACTTAAATATATATATGCCACCATGCCGAACACATTATCACCAACAGAAGTTAGGTAATAACAAACAAATTATTAAGACAGAATTTAAGTGCAATGCTCACTACACCGCAAAGTAAACTAATAATAGATGGGGAAGTCCAGAAAATAAAATGAAAATTTTCTTAAATTAATTAATTGAGAATATTTTGCGTTTTAATCTATGTAGATGCTTTTAGAAAACTTTCTTATAACAAAATTAGAGTGAACAACAACAATATATAGGTATTTTTGGAACATTTCGTTTCCACCGGATCGAAGAGATTGAGACGAAATGTCATATATATTACTTATAACAAGTTGTGGCAACAATGCACTACATCGCTTAAAATCGTCATAAGTATCTTTTGTTAAACGACACGTAGTGCATCGCAGGAACTTGGACAAACAAAAGTACATCTGTTTAAAATTATAAAGTCGTACGTAGCCAAAACAAATTGTCAAATCCGTTGATTCTCGAAATCCACTGTCATATGTTTATATCTGTTGCAGTAGTTGTATTAGTTAGTGTGTAGAATAGATCTGCTGATACTCGAAGAAGGGAAATATATATTTTAAGAAGACGAAGAGTTTCTTTCGCTTGCTTGTGTTAGCTCAGCCCACATTCGATATCACATCCATGCTACTTCTATCAATAATTACTGAATATCAAAATCAAAAAAACAATTATAATAACTGCCTCGCTCTCTCCCTTTCTCTGAAGTAGTTAAACGTTGAATCTGAGTGAGATTTGAACTCTTGGTAAAACCATCTTGAGAATAAATTGGTGGTGGTGGGTGGTGTGAAGATTAAACTGCTGAGTGATTGGAAGCACCACTTTTTCTTTTAACGGAACTTGAGACGGAGTTGCAAATACTTAATCAGAAGCTATAATGACAAACTAAAGCAGCACGTAATAGAGGATCGGGTGGGCCAAGTAAGGAAGCAGGAAAGCTCTGATTTTTAATTCCATCCACCACCATCGGTATTTTGTTGACCGTAGCCACCGTACATACCCCCACCCCCTCCTCTAGGTCCTCTCCCTCTTCCACCTCCATCTCGGAATCCTAAACCAGTCATCATAAGCACATCAGCACCCTATACATCTCTATGTACTCTAAAAGAAGAAGCCTATTTTTCTGATCAGTCGATTAAGCTGTCATAAAAAAGTTTCTGCACAACGTTCCCCTCCTTTCTCCCATTCATAATATGCATCTCTAATCTTATGTAAAGTCTCATTAAGTCGCGATTGACAAACTTCCTCACTCTTTCTCTTGTTTTCTACAATATGTTACCGTACATTTGTTTTATGTTTCTTTCTCTGCAAAATGCCCTGTGTACACCCAAACCCAAGCATGTTTAGTTGATCATAATGATCCTTAGTATTTTCCCAAATTCTCAACTATATATATTCAGCCATATTCAATACTGCTTTGTAAAGAATAATAATAATCATACTGATATATACACATTACACTACCAACAAACTGCAAAATTCAAAAATGCTAATAAATCACTCCTTACGTACAAAAGACAGACAAATCTATCCTCAATCCTTCTCATCAACAATCACTTCGTTTAATAGAAAATTCAGGGGGTCGTTTGATGTGGGGGATGCGATTTTTATATATAATAATCAATCATTCATTTTATGCAAAATAATGCAAGTCGTATAAAACGCTACCGATAAGTACAAAGAGATGGGGAGATTTCAAAGTTGTTAACAGAATGGAATTGTCAATAATAACGAATAAGTAAAAAATACAAATCATATCTTATTAACATGCAGGACGTGGTGTTAAATATTAAGGGCATTTTTGTCAAAAAAGAATCAACAACGATCACAACAAAATCTCTGAACCTAAATCTACGACGTGTTTATGTGATGAACTTAAAGTTTTTCTCGTGAATTGTTTGAGTAGTAGAGAAAGTAGTAGAGAAAGTAGTAGTAGTAGAAGGGTAAATCAATTTGATCACCACATACCTCCTCCTCCACCTCCACCACC
>Ga0194135_10001419_pt1 | contig 14296 bp, 4 predicted proteins | sample LitLau_LLRF_2013_FD_134024 | JGI IMG/M metagenome (GOLD analysis project Ga0194135, IMG submission 134024) | Freshwater sediment microbial communities in response to fracking from North America - Little Laurel Run_MetaG_LLRF_2013 (version 2) | ecosystem: Environmental > Aquatic > Freshwater >...
CCTCGTCCGAATTAGTCCTACGAAGAACTTTGAATTTCTACGAGTAAAGCTTATTCAATTGACGCTTCTTGTGAAAGAGTTCAATGAAATATTCAGTACTAGGATGTTTGTCAAAGTAGTAACGCCGAGTTTCCTCAATCCACTCATGTACTTGTATATTGTGCTCAAGTTTCATAATGAGTTGAATTGGATCACATTGCTCATTACTTTGATAACATCCTGGTTTACATACGTTGCATTGAATTTGATATTCATTTTGGGTTCATCCGTTTGGATCAAATCGGCTGCTCTACAGAAAAATCTACGAACGAAAGAATACAAGTCAAAATCGTCACTCAACAGAAAATACCTTCGCTCGTTTCAAACCTTACAAATTCGATTTGGACCAAATAACTTTGTAGAGGCTGACACTCCTCTTGTCTACATTTCACAAAACACTAACTATTTAACTACACTCCTCATGGAATCATAAAGAATGTCTTTAGTAGTGTAATAACATTTAGCATCGACGTAAAGTAATTCTTAGTTAGAGCTTTTGTGGGCTTTAAAATACATTGTATTTGCAAATTAATTATGTAGTTATGTAATTATCTTACACAAAAGAAATTCTGGAAAGTTAGAATACAACTAGAAACAATATCGTAGAACCAAAACAATGAGTAATTGCACTGCTTGTAGGAACGGAATTGTAGTTAGAAATTTGAGTTTTGAATAAAGCCAGCAGAGGTGATGAATTTTGTTGTGTGGTATTAATTAATTTACAGCGTAAGTCATGATTTCCGCAAAATTACACAATACAATTCAATATCAAGGATATAATTCAGGACTAGTTCTAAGAAGCGATAAGCCGAGTTTTAAGGGTGTATTAAAGAATTTTTCAGACAACGATAAACTCTCCATAAGGACCAATGTTAAAAAGTTGCTCCCTTAACAGACAACGATAAACTCTCCATAAGGACCAATGTTAAAAAGTTGCTCCCTTAAAATTGTATCAGCACCTACAGTTTTGCAGGTACGAAGACGTAAAATAGCTTAAAACAAAGCTAAATAATTTGTCTAAAAATTGTAGGATTTTGTTTTTCAATTTTTAAAATATTGAATGCAGAGTAAACATTTTAAGCAGATTTTCTTGACATTTCGTGAATTTACACGTAAATTAAGCAATAAATCGAAAAACAAAATCCTACAATTTTTAGACAATTTATTTAGCTTTGTTTTAAGCTATTGTACGTCTTCGTACCTGCAAAACTGTAGGTGCTGATACAATTTTAAAGGAACAACTTTTTAGCAAAATTGAACATTGTACCTTATGGAGAATGGTTGCTAAGGGGGGGTTTTGATAAGTACATTTAAATCCTTTAATACACCCTTAATAATCAACATCGATTTGGAAACAAACACAAACTTTGTGTCTTCACATTAAAAGCAAACTGGAAATTACAATTAGACTCCTATAGAGTACAAATAAATTTCAAACAATCATGTTTTCATCTGACGTACCTCTAGAATAATATAATTAATACATATCAAATGCTAGTGTATTAAAATTTTGTTCAAACTAAAATATAAGCTTAAATGCAATTTATAAACAGTTAGCATGAAGTTAAATAATATTTTCGGTTAACGGTGTTTAATTTATTTTCATTAATATTTAAAGACGACAGACGTTATGTTGTTTACATTAAATTACTATTCAGAATTTATCCCCTCAGACCTATCTGAAACCATATGAATAAATAAAAATCAGAAAATTTACATACTGGTCGCCTAGATTCTATTAATAACCAAACAAACTAAATCATTCAACAAGCACTAACTGCATTAAATCTTGATTCTTACAACCTTAAATAGAGTAAAAGGATGTATGAACGAAATTTATTTGTCCGATTACATACTTTTACTTTATCTTAATTAAAAGGAATATTCATTGATCCTACTGTCAGTTTACAGTTTATGTAATGTACAATCATTTTAAAGCTCTTATTAATCAAGAAGCTCGAATTAATAACCACCTGAATCACTAATTACCCTTTTCTAAGCTCTAAAAGTTCAGGTTATAACAGTAATTACCAAAACATTGAGCTCAGTTTCTACTCCTAATCTACATACACTCGTAAACTTTAGTGCATACGCTTGTTAGTGCATAAGCTCGAAGAAGATCCAATTTATCGCGTCACTTTGTTCTTTTCTGCGTCCATTATTTTCCCCAAAATTTCGGAGGAGCTCACTTCTAAGGCTTACTTCTACAGAGGTCTTTTAAAATGGCTCAATTGTTGTAGGTTCCAGGATAATGTTTGCTGTGTCTGCCATTAAAACTATCAAACGGTCCATGAAAATGGCATCAAATCCAACTCAGTCAGATGCTTAGCAAAAAGTTTTGAGTAGTGGTACACTTGAGTAATAGTACCAGACACACACGTAAGTGCACTTTATAAATTACGCCCAACTTTTAACAAATTTTTGCGAGTGGGTAAGCTATGTTGATGTTGGCCGACACCAAGCTTGAATTAATGCAAAATATCAAATATTAGCTTAAGGGGGGAATGGATGACGACATGCCGGCCTCCCCTAAGTATACAATAAACTTTCCTAAATGTATCTTCCGTTTACTTAACACATGAAATTTCTGAAAATTTCAAAGTGATTCAGCTCGGTGAATTTTTAATAAAAATGAATTCTGATTGTCTTCATAGCTTCTACAAACAAAACACTAAATGTATTGGGTTTTGAAATTTCGAAAAAAGTATCACTTCCAATAAAAATTTTAAAAACAATCGAAAAATGCAATTCCTACGGTTTGGTTTTGCTCAGGAATACCTTACATGTTCTCAATTACGTGGAAAAATATAACAACTGACGCACTGAAACTTGAAGCGAATTTTTTGCTTGGTTTGTGTGTGACATGCGAAATGATAACGCTGTAAGTGGCTTGATTATGTGCACTATCAATCCATGGGAAGTAGAAACTTTCAGGGTTTTTATTGCCATATAATGTTAAGTGCACAAACAATTGTAGTTTTAAGCTGAGAGCTCCTTCTGTTGTTTGATGTGTCTGTACAAGAGCAACAATGATTAAGGTTCCGGAGCATAAAAATGGATAAAAATCGGCAAAACACACCGAAACACAATTTACAAATGGGGCTGTAATCGCTCTAATCCGCAAAATACCAAGTATATATAATACATCTCTAATATGTTCCATGTCTCCGCAAGTAATATGACGTATGAATTTGTTTCATGCAGTCAATTGATTACGCCTTAGCTTGCGAAGGTAGCTTTTTACGTGGACTAATGGATGTTTGTGTTTAACAAGTCCTTACGATTGCTGCTGAAAGTTTGATATATGAATAATAAAAGCTATTTAATTTCTAAATGCATCCCACATTGTCTCGCCGACATACGTTCTTAAACTAGAAAGAAGCTTCAATCAGTTCAAGCCAAGATTAAGACTAACGGGGGAAACTACCTTGGTATAAAATTCCAATCTTGATTCTATTCATGCAAAAAGTTTCATCCGACCACACTAGGCTTTCATACTATCGGTGCAAATGGAGTTTGAAGAGAGTTATAGGGGTCAAAGTTACCTTACATAACGACCTTTTTGATAGGGATGCTGACTGACTTATAATTCTTTTTCGAAAATTTGAGATACCCATTTTGTAGGAAATAATAAATTACTATTGATTTGCTTCAGGATTTTTTCGAAATTTCAGGTTTTTTACCCGAAAATTGCCACTGAAAATACCCCGAAGGGTCAAGTTTAAACCTACTTTAACGTATATTTCTTTCCAAGCGAAATATACGTTTACTGATGCTGAACTTGCTTTTGTAGGAAAGTTTCCAAGCCTGAAGTTAATTCTTCTTTTGCTCAAGACACCATCTGCTCATCCTAATGGAGTCTTTCATGGTTAGCAAGTTCACTAAAAGAACTCCATGTAATTTTCCAGACGTGATGTCTAATTTGCTGTGCATTTTTACAAGTCACTCTCCGGAACAACTTGAACGATTTTTGGGTAAACTAAGCAGCCAATAAGAAGTTTCTGTCTTAAATGAGTTTCTATAACAATACAGATTCGTCGTTTTCCTTTTCGTACGACATTTTATCAAAGATAAAGTCATAAAGTGACAATCCTACAAAATTCTGTATTTATTCTGTAGCTGTAATAATTCGTTGGTATCCATTTAAGTATCAGATATACGATCCCATGTTTTAGAGTTCAATACTGTCTGCAAATCTTCTAAGTACTTTACTTATTAATTTAAATTGGTAAATGAAGTTTTCAAAGTGAAACATAACGCGCATTTTACTAAATTTTATGCTCATTTTTATTGATTCTAGATTCGTTTTTGTTTGCATTATGTATGAGTTCAGAGTGTGATAGAGCTTAATGAAGCGACAGGAATGTTCATGAAAATAGTGTATTAACTAATTTATAAAACGCGTTAGTTTAGGAAATATTGCAAGCAAACTGGAGCCCTAATACCCTCTTCTCCAAATAGATTTTACTGGCTGTCCAAAGAATCCAATGGAAGCTTCAATTTCATGCTTAAGTCAGTAAAGGATGGCCGCTCGTCGAATTCCAAATGCCAGCATGATAGCATTAGGCTGTATCTATTGTTTATGAAAAATATATATATCCTCTTCAAAAAATTGCATTGTGAAGTCTGTCTTACAGATAGTCGTTTGCATGGGAAGGTTTTTGCATTCTTAAGCCAATCTCTAACTGGTTAATAAAATTTGCATCCCAAGCTAGTCCAGGGTAAGGAATTAATCCCAACGAAAAAATTTCCCATAAAGTAATCTAAACCAAAATTTTAGTTTAGTATTATTCAAATTTGTAAAGTCTTTTGGTTTGTTGCAATTCATGTAAATCCGTACTCCAAAAGACCATACATCCGAGGCAGTTGAAAAAGCCATATCTCGAAGTGACTCCACTGCCATGTGTCGCCAAGGTAGTGGCTCCTAATAATATAACAACTTCATTTTCCCTCGTTTCTTAAATTAACAATATCCCGCTACCTGTGAAGATTTCATGTAATTAGACAACTGGTACAGCTTCCGAGATAGTCCAAAATCAGATATTTTTGCAGCTTTAGAGTGAATTAGTAAAATATTTCTCGCTGCAATATCCCCATGAATAACCTACATAAAACGAAATGTTAATGAATGATAAGTGTCAGAATGTAATAGATTATTTTTGTAATTCTAAAAGTAGAACTTGGCGCATAATTCAGCTTTTACTAGAAGCCAGTTGAAAATTTAGCGTACGCATAAATAATTATTACAAAACTTACCTTTTTAGACGACAAGTAATCCATACCGTGAGAAATATCAATAGACCAAAGTAGCAACTGTCGTGTGTCGAACTCGATCTCTTTGACACTATTAATTCGTTTAAAATGAAGACTTACTACGTTATATATTTATAACCATTGATTGGTTAAAAAAAGTCTTACTCGACAACAGGCTGCGAATTGCAATAATCGGAAGGGTTTAAAATGTCCAGATATTTTCCGCGATTTTCCCGTAGATACTTTTCCAAATTTCCAAGAGAACAGAATTCCGTCATAATATAAATTGATCCTATGACGAAAAGTAGACATATTTAGAAACATTTATTGTAACGACCTATTTTGAACGGTTCACCTGCTTTAAGTCCACTGATATTTGCTCCAAAAAACTTCAGCAGACATGGATGGTGGTCTAAATAGACCATGAGTTTTAATTCATTAAGTAGTGACTTAAAATGCTCACGATTTGAATTTCTTCGCAATGTCTTAATAGCAACAGTAAGTGTTCCAATTTTTCCTGTGTAAATTATTCCGTGGCACCCACTTCCTAAAACCTTTGTTTCATCTAAAAAAAATCGTAATTGCGATTAGTGTCGGGAACAAATTATTAAAAACATGCTATACCAAGGCTAAAATCTTTGTCTTCTATTTCATATTCCTTTGGAAAAGGAATTGTAAATGTGAAGTCATCGTTTGATTTTGGATCCACTTCAGCTGACGATGCATTTCCAGTTATGAAATCTCTGTACTCTTTTGACGACAAGCCCTTCTAAACATCCACAACGCACGCAAGATAAAACCCATCTAATACTACTGGAATGAATATGGATACGTATTTGTAGAAAGCGGCTACCTTTTGCCGACTGTAGTAATACCAAACGGATAAGGAAGTCCCAAGGATTGCTCCAACTCCCAGAATCCCGAAGACAGTGCCATAAGTTGCCCATAAGTTTGATTGTAGCGGAACGTTGTCTTCTGAAAACGTCAAGTGTAGTGTAAAAGCGCGCTAGGTTGTACTTATTTATCTTAAATGAACTTGTTAGCTATCTTTTTACTTAAAACTGTCACAGAGAAGCTCTTGCTTGCAAAGCCAAGATCGTTGTTTGCAAAACAGGTATAGATACCAGTTACGACTGAAGTATCTGGTGAAAGCTTTAGGACTCTATTGCTTGTATTAAGTCTCTTTTCAGAACAAAAAACTTACAGTTAGTTACAATTGATAACTACCTGACAAAATAAAGCCTTGCATTCCAAGAAATTGGTCTCGGCGCTTAGGGTTTAGAAGCATTAAATTTACCATGCCGTCCTTTTCCCACCGAATGAATGGAATAGGTAGGGCCACATAATCACATTCCAGAATATTATCTCGCTTTGGAACGTATGTAACATTTTCCACAGCAGATTCAAATTGTGGAGCTTGACTTTCTGAAATAATAATATTCGTGTCAAAATATCAACAAGTAATGGCTGCGTTAGCCCCTTTCAAAAAACCCGAGCTTAAAAACAAACTTTCTTGCATGAATGTTGTTAAGAAAACAAAATTAAATTTGAATTAAATTCTATTACGCGATTGTTTTTTAATCTAAATTTTTCTACGTTACATTTGTATTAAAAAACTCAAACTAACTGATATGTGTGTTAGCTGCGTTCTTAAACTGTAATTCTAGTACACCTAATATTAACTTTTAATAAAGTTGGTTTACATTTACCTTCTACTTGGAGAGAAGTCAATTGTTTCTTAGAGCCAGACATCTTCCAAAAAAATGCTTTGCAATTAGCTTGGATTAAACCTTTTGATGCAAATGACGTACGGATGCGTATTTTAAACAAAGAAGAATCTAAATATGCATCAGAAGATTAGCATAGGAAATTGCTTTTAGAAGAGTTGTTGAAACTTAAACCTTTTGCTGATTCAGTCGAATTAGAGTGAATAATAACACCATTTGGTCCGATAACAGACATTTCTAAAGGAGGAAGAAACATGTAAGCAATAGATATGCACGTAAAGTCGTACATCACGTTCGTGTAGAGAATCCCGTTCTCATTCCCAGTGATTTCTATAGCTAACAAGGCATCTGATGGAATGTCAACATTCAATGGGTTCAAATCTAAACATCGATAGCGTAAAATTAAAATCCCAGCATTCTATCATGACTTTTCAACTTAACGTACATAATTTTCTGTCAAATCCAAACACAAAATCATTGGAGATTTTAATAGGAGAAGGTAAGTCCGTCCCAAAACAAGACATGTATCCTCCTCCATAACCGACTTGAATTTGTTTGCATGACTTTGGATGCGAATCACAATTTTCCACAAGTACTTGCGTAAGCCCAGGACACGCGTTATCCTTTTAAATAATTAACAGTAAATAGGTTTTATAGCACCTGAACCTTATATTGTGCTGATCTGTAGTATTTGTTTCAATTGATGAAATTAGTTTTAAATGCTTGGAAGTTAATCTGAATGTGAGATGAAGTAGCAAATAGTCATGCAATTTAAAAATGTAAAAAATCTGTTTCAGCAAAAACAGTCCTCCAGATATCGTAACAAAAACGACAACATTCTGACAACGGAATAATCTTCAATCACAAGCAAATGTGAACCTTACGGCATTCATGCAAGTCATCTTAAGATAGTAGTCAGCAAGAGTGTTTATCTGTAATATCGCAAGCACGAAATCATTGGTGTCGTTCTGGACTTTTGTTAAGCATTTTATCATATCCCCCTCAAAGCTCCATTGCAAAGAAACTTGTAGAGCTTTATTTCGAGCCTCTATAAAAAATACAGTTATACCACATATGACGCAGTTATGAGTTATTTGGGACACAGTCAACTAGTTCGTAACAAGTACCTGTCATCGATTGCAGGGTTTTCGTGCTGACGTTAATCTCAAGATAATCCAAACTTGGATTTGGCATGTCACTTAAGTTTACTAAGTCTGGAACGCATTCGTATAGTCCCGCAGCAGATGTAATTTCATTATTCAGTAGTTGAATAAAAATGCCATGTGGAGGGCTGTAAGCATGATGACCCCTGACAGCAACACCGTCCTGAAGTCATTGTGAACATGCAATTGGTTATTTTTTGCTTATACGCTAAATAAAAATACAATTCATGCGTTCGTTACCTTTTTGAGTAGTAATTTTACACCTGGAAGTATAGATCTGCACGGCAGTAAAAGGAAATACTGATTGATTACTAAAGGAAAAAGCGTTTTTCCAGAATTCATTAAGTAGTTGTCACCAGTACCTACAAAAACAATGCAACAGGTAAATTTCTGTAAATATTTGCTGAAAAAATCTTTAATTGTACTCTTTTGAACAAAAATATCGAAAGTTATGACATCTTCAGAGTCGTTTCCCAGATTTATGGCATAGTGACCACTTATTTCAGGAATGACCTTCATATTTGCCTTAAGAACCATTTGAAAGGAGTTTCCAGTTTTTACTTCGTTATTACCATATTCTCTCCAAAATGACAAGTTCATTGCGTCTGAGGGCTAGAAAGACAAGAAAATCAATACAACAAGATAGAATGCTGCAAGCGAAATGGAATAATCACGCAATACATTTCCACTCACCATGTTTCCATTGAATGAGAGGTTAATCATTTTATTCGCAACACATTGTATAGCCATATTCATAGAAGCATCACTATTCTTGTTATCGTCTGATATTAAAAACGCATTGACACTGACGCATTGTATTTTTGAATTGATAATAGTTTCGTGCATGCTTTGGAATATCGCCACGCAAGATAAGTTTTTTGAATGAGTTCCATAATAAAGATTCTCTCGCCTCCACAAAAACTTAAACTTCTTTGACATCAAGTTGCAGCTAACAGCATTGTTATCCTTCTCGGTACAGTCACACTCATCAGAGCCAACAGTGAAATCATCTGACTCATGTGTCAGACTTAACTGACCTTGAAAAATCTTCAACGTCTCTCTATCGATAGTAGTTCTCTCAGCGTCTCTGTCGAAACCTAACCAGTTTGCACTTGTGACGGAGATAATTAATACTGAGGCAATAACACAATTATTTTCTTTCATCTTTCTACAGTACAACCCTGACAACTTACAAGAACATTTGATAATGTAATTAATACGGATTAGGATGGGTTTCCTTTTGCTAGTTGATGATTTTCAGCTCAAACAGTTCACATCAATTCTAACGATAAGGTATCTATGTTGAATTACAGTTGTTCCAGGAAAGTACGGTCTGAATTTTTTAAAGCAGTGTTTAGTTATTTAGTTGTTTAGTTTAGTAATAAATGTCCTACGTATTGATTTCAGACAATTAACCTGTTCATATCCAAAATTCCCGACTTCCATTGATTTGATATTGGCAGAAGTATACAAATACTACTAAAACTTCACCCTTTATAATCACATTAGGAAAGAGAACAGAACTTTTAAATAATATGCTTCCAAATGAGGATGTTTACTAAAAATTTGTTTTCGTGGGGAAAACACGGATATAATGCAAATGTTCCTGCTTTGTCTTTGAACTGGAAAAGCCATAGCCTCGCCCATGAAAAATTCCGTAACCGCAGGATTACGAAAATTCATACAAAGGTTCAACAGACTTTCAAGTGTCGTAGTAATAAGGAAGTCTAGCCTCACAGCGACCTAAATTGTACTAACGTCTGCAACATCAGGTATGGAAATGTTTAATGAACAATGTTTTGAAAACGGATATATAAACAAACACATTTAAAATGCGATTACTACAATTAAAAATAGTTGTAAGCATAATACAGACTTTTTAAAAGAAGTTAGCCGCAAAGATTGATTTCAATCCTTAATGTTGCAAGCGGAATTTTGAATTTGTTTTTTGAAAATATGTGCTTGTAAAAGAAAGTATTTTTAAGGAATAACATTAAAAAATATTCCCTTATGAAGCACAATAAGAATTTTTGCAGGTTGGTCCAAAGGTTTACGATCCGAGTTTTGGATATCTCAGCCATCCACAAAATACGTGGCCTCTTTATACGAAATAATATTCATTATTGTTAAAACAGTGGGATTCAATTCGCACCCAGAGCAATCTCTTTGTTTTTATTCAACTATATCATTACAAGTTTCTTTATTACTAAACATCACACGTTTTTAGATTTTATCAAACGATTTTATTTTTTATGAACTTTGAAGCTTAATTAAAGTATGTCAGGTATAAACGTCTTTGATCTTTGATGTCAAGATACATAGAGTATAAAACTGTCCAATTTACTAATAGCATCTTACGTGCAGTAACAGCATAGTGTGTTCATTTGTGAAATTTGTCGGTACAACTATGGGATTTTATAAATTTTGAAATTACGACACAAAAATATCCGTATTTTAAACTATTTTTAAAATACGGATATAAATTTTAAAATGTAGAAAGATAATCTAGGAAATGTCCTTCATCTTACACGGGACTTTTCTGAAACTGCTTCAATTACATTTTTACTGAGTTCAATAAAAGAATAGCAAGAGAACACCACAGAATGTGGAAACAGAACCTTATGTGTATTTGTAGTGTGTTTTGAATTGTATGTGTGCTTCTAGTGTTTGTAGTATATGCATGTAACTGTAAGTGAAGCCTACTAATTGCCATAGTATTTTGACCAGGACAGCTTTGACGACTTTTTAAGCTTTAAGAATAACAACTAAAATTTAGTTTTAAAACTAATTATTTTAATTTTTTCTTAACCTGAATGATTTGTAGTCGGGTAACTTATACAGGTGACAGAAGATGGATGGTTTTGATATACATGTAATTAATTCTGAATTTTGTTAGCTTTAAAATGTCACCAAATGCAGAAGTATAAGTTTTAAGATCGGGGAGTTATTCCAGCTCAAATTGTGTCTTATTTACGCGGGCCACCCTGTACAGTGGAGTTAATTCGGAACAAAAACAGGTGCAATGCAAAAACATATTTAGCTTTAACTCGTAGTAATTTCGTATTTCGTTAGGGAGTATTGTGATGATTTGATTCTACTCTAAGATTACAAAAATATTCGACTGGGTTTTGAAGCCAAGATTTTTTGCTAACCAAGCGATTATTCTATCACGCATTGAACTACCGAGCCACTTTTGTAATCTTAGAGTAGTTAACATCACTCACTAACTTGCTACACGTATGACATGCGAGAATGATAATACAACAACTAACAACATCATGCTTTAGTGGTGGCTCTTTTGTTCCCCATATATTACGTTTCATTTGTAAGATACTACAACCCTTTCTATCCAGACAACGTTACAGACATGACTTCAACATACTTTACAAGGGCGTCAAGTGAAAGTGCATGAACGGTACCGATTTTATTTAAAAATAACACCAATTGAAAAGCGGCGTGATGAGCTTCTTTTACGTTATTCTCTTTCAAATACCTTACAAGCAAGAATGATAATGTCTGACCACATAAACCAAACATCCCATTCTGCATTTGGCAGTCATCAAATTCTAATACAGCGTCTACTGCGCTACACATTTTTGAAGTACAAAGTATATCCATCACCTTTTTTGATAAACTCTCACTTCCATGTATACCTAACTGGTCAAGAAAATATGCGCTGGAAAGAATATCATACATATCAGTTGATTCGTGAAATTTCGAAGTAAATTCACTGATTTCACTTAACACAAACCGCTTGAAGTGGTCAACAGGGTCTGCTGACGTGTGATACTCGGAAGAGAATACTATAGCCTTATCAGGGAACCACCAGAGAAATGGCGCATCCAAATTACAAGTTTGCCTCCCCAACTGATTAATTATGTTCACAAAACCCGTATTTCTTAGTAATCCAACATGCGGACCACTTAAAACCTTTCGAAAAGCAATAATAAACGAAGCCTGCAAAAACAACGAATCAGGATACGGATTCACATACCTAACGTTTTCACAATGCATCCAGGTTAATTTGTAGTTTATAAGAGCTTCATTTAATATGTTTTGTAAACCCATTCTATTGTGATTGTCTACAACTAGACTTTGGTTTGAAACGAGTACATTAAATAGTAGACTCAACGATAAGTCTGGAACGAGGTTAGGCATTCGAAAGTTGCAATACAGACGCTTGGAACAACTCGATACAGTAGCAAGTATGATAGATGAGACCCTTCTCTCAATGAGGTTCTGTAGTTGCTTACGAAGGGACCCTGTACCAAAACCCGTTTTTTGAATATAATTAAGCATAATAAACTCTTGGTCCATGTTGTTTCCTCCGAAGTTTGCGATTACTGTATGCAAGTACTGTTTTAAAAAACCTGATACTACACGAATCATTTCTTCGACATTAGAAGAAATGGTTTGCTTGTAGTCCAACATACTAAATGCTGTCTCTGAAGAAGGAGAATTCAGATCTAAAGTAAGACGAAGTGATGTTTTAAGTGGTGCATCCTGAGTGCTTGACGTTAGTTCAGTCAATAAGTCCGTTTGCGGTTTCCATACGGGTGCCGAGTTAAAACGGCATGAGCCTATGAAATTAGGGTACATATTATATTTTCCCAACTCTATTTCTGAATTGAGATTGAGACACTCATAGAATTGGAAGCTTGCTAAAACAGGATCGAAGTTACTAGAAAGTCTTACAATCAATCTGGCTACTCCAGTTTTGATAGGATTGTATGTCAAAGCAACTTGGTAGTACGAAAATTCGGATACATTAATGTTTATATTATATCTTGTCCCCGTTTCATTATTGCAACAATTGTCGGACAGTTTCTGAAAGCCGATAACCCCGTTTACATCTTCTACGGTTAAATTTGCATTCACAAGTTTATTTTTTGAGTTGTTAATTACCGTTAGTGTTTTTCTATTGTAGCTATGAGCTAGATGGATTACAACAGGCTCCACAGAACGTACATCTAATGGTTTTCTTACGAGAAACCTATCAGCTTTAAAAAACACCGGATACACTTTTTTAGAACTAAGAAATAAATTGTGTAACGAGATATTTAAAGGGAAATATGTTTGGGTGTTGTTTTGCATAAAATACCAGTACCAGTTCTCTTTAGAATCATTCGAAGTACCGATCACAGAAAGGACATGGAAAAATTCGGTGTCGTTTTTTAGCTGATCTTTGAATGTCCCAGGTTTTTTATCTTTATAGATTTGAACACCACTTTCAGGTTTTCCTTTTGCTGTAGGACAGCCAAAGCCATCTTCACCGTCATAACTATCATGAAATGCTGGATTTATTATGAAACAATCTATAAAGTCGTTGTTAGAAAAAATGGGTGCAAGAGTTCCTTTAATGGTTTCAACTGAACCAGCGATAAGTCCGAAAACTCTTGGCTGCTCAAAATCTTGGGGTGGGTTTATCGTAAGGGTCTCATGAATATTTAGACTTATATGTGTCGTGGGGGAGCCCCTTTCTAGTCTTATATACTCTATAAAATTAAAGGACATCCTTATAGTTAATAACATTTCTGATTCGACTTCATATTCGTAGTCAGGAAGAGTCACATTCAAAACCCTAATAAATTCAAACTCAGTTTCTAAAAATTCTGAAAAAAGCTCTATCTCGAGGTTCTCTCCCCAGATTGTCTTCATCTCAATTAACACGTGCTCAACTTCTGGAACATTGACAAAGAATGTAAATAGTAACTGATTGAGATTTTGGATTTTATGGGATGCTTCCTTATTAATGAAGAGTATAATCGATGAAGGAGCTTCAGGATTATAATCGTTGTATGTGTAATATTCGTCTAGATTTACCGTGATAACAGTGTCCTCGAAGCTTACAATAAGTGTATTCGCTTGAATTGAGAGGTTAGCAGACCTTTGTGGCAATTTGTGTTCCACCAATCCGTTTGTACCAATTAATTCGGTAGCAGTCGATGTCGAATTTTCAAAGACGTAATCGATCCGTAACTTTCCCACTATTCTGGATTCTTGCAGTGGTGAATTGGCAACGGAAGACACTCTTAAAACAATCCTCTCTCTCTTCTCATCCAAAAGGTAGTCAATATTGAACGAATGAGCTACAATCAATATTTGATGGTTGGA
>Ga0194135_10001420_pt1 | contig 14290 bp, 20 predicted proteins | sample LitLau_LLRF_2013_FD_134024 | JGI IMG/M metagenome (GOLD analysis project Ga0194135, IMG submission 134024) | Freshwater sediment microbial communities in response to fracking from North America - Little Laurel Run_MetaG_LLRF_2013 (version 2) | ecosystem: Environmental > Aquatic > Freshwater >...
GGGATCACGCCGCCGCCTGCCTGTTTCCAATTGCTCAATTCTCATTAAGTTAATTGTATTTATTGCCTGACCAGACGCTCATCATTCCCTGAGTCGTTAAGAATGGATTTTGTTTTATCTATTCCTGTTTACTTAATCTCAAGAGTGTATTACTCGAGAAAACTGTATAAATACATGGGGACGCATTTTGTCCAGATCAGGGCACTCGGAATCCGAAAACTAAGTTCCGTTGGATTGTTCATTTTGTTTTATCGCAAAAATGAAAGTGATACTTTTTCTTGTATTAATCGTCGCCTGCATCCCTGTGGAAATCTTGGGCGTTCCTTATCATCGGCCGATCCTTTCCGGATTGGAGGACAAGGGATGGGAGAAAGCATCTTCAAATTCAGATTCAAAGAGCACTGTAAATGGCCCACTTTCGGATATAATGATAAAGACACTGACTTTAATCTTCCTAATTAATTTAATTTGTTGACTCAAGGCAAATGCGGGTGGTTTACGTGCACAGGCTGACGCCGCGGCAAAAGCCACTGCATTTGGTATTAAAGGAGGCACTGTTGGATTTGGGTTTGGGGCAAGTACTGCCAAGGCTACCAATTCCGGAAGCCCCGACGTCGTGAATTAAATTTATACAAATCACTAATTTCTCAATCCTGGTTAGGTCCAGTAATGTTTTCGTGATCCTATGAACAATGGACAATAAATTCATTGTTGCTTGACTTTTTGAGCTCGTTTAATTATCTGAGTGTGGTTGATTCCTCGCCTCGTAGCCACAATTCATTTAATTGTCTCTCCTCTTCCAAAGATGGAAAGTATAATTTAAGATTAGAAAGTAAAAGGTCAAATCCTCGAATCCACCGGAATGTGTTATGTGTGCCTAAAATTGTGTGTGGGGTTCCTTAAAGTAGGTCAAAGTGTTTCAGCGTTTGTGTGCAGCGTGCATAAATTAAATTAGTGCAGTCGCATCATTTATGAAACAGCAAACCGGAGTGTGAATTATCTTTTTGCTGAATGAGTGAGTGAGTCTGAGTGGAGTGGAGTCTCAAAAAATGAGTTGAGGGGAACAAAGAAAAGTGGATGGAGCCACTTTTCAAACCAATTTTTCCTCAAGTCTCAAACTTTTTCATTGTTTTCATTCATTATCAAAAAAGTAGTCTCCCAATGCAATGCAATGGTTCCATGGCAAGGCAAGGCGGAGGGTGTGAACGTTTTCAGTACGCAGAAGCAAAGTTCAGCAAGGACACCACCATACCACCGCACCGCACCACCATCATCAGTCAAGAAGAACTTCAATCATCTTTCCAGAAGAATCTTCGTCATTCTTTGTTCCTCTAAGCAAGAGCAAGATCCAGCAGTTTCTTCATTTCGTCAGTGACGATGGGAGACAAGTTGAACAAGAGCAAAGGGGATGGAAGAGTCAAGGACTCAAATCGAAAAACGGTGCTTGACACGGCAAACTGTGACTGGCTGATGACGTCAGATATCACGGTGGAGGAAGTCAGATGCAGTTTCCCTCCGCCAGAGTCACCATATGAACCTCGCCAAGTGGAAGGGAAGATCAATTTTTTCTGCAATGGACTCCCAGACGATGATGAATTGCTGCAGAACGCCCGGAAGCGGCCCAAACATGGAAGTAAGTGATGTCTCTTACAATCTACCCCGATTTCCCGAACCACTTCCATTTTATGTCGTATTGTGTCAAAGCACTCAGCCAGAGGAAAGAATTAACGATGATTCAACTACGCTCATTGAATTCTTTACAGAAAACTTAAAATTATTTGTAATGACATCACATGACAAATGACCGGTCAAGGTCAATCGGGAATAAGGGCGGAAAGGGAAGGAGTTCCGCTTCCGAAGCTGGTTACGACTCATAGAGGGCGAGAGTGTAGTCCCCAGTGCGTGGGTTGGGGAGAGGAGGGGATCGGCGGATCGAAAATTTACTTCAAAAAGGGAAATCGGAAATCTAATTCCAATATTCTTTTAATTTCAGATTGGATGTGTGCATTTTGCTACCACTTTTCTGAGACAAAGGATGAGCTTACGGAACATATGAAAAATGTCCATGAGTCAAAGGCCCGTTTTCATGTCTGCAAAACCTGTGAGAAGAGATTTACTGCAAGGTTCCTCTTACTTCGCCATGAGGAAGTACACCGTTACGAGCCCAAGCTTCCGCATTCTAGGTATTTCTAATCCTAATTAAATAGTAATTATTTGCTTCACTTAATCGACGTGCAGTACCTAATTTTTGATTTTTCTAGTTATGTCAACTCCCGGGGAATTCCAGTCAAGGAACTTGTGGAGGACCATTACCTGTACGGGGTGAAGCCAGCAAATCCCACGCCTGGCACCATAGCTGAAGCCCTAGCAATATTTACGAAAATTGCTGAAACAAAGCCGAGTTGTGTCGCATGTTTACGAGAATTTGAGGATTCGGATACCCTCCTGGATCACTACAATGACACACACGCAGCAAAGTACTGTAAACTCTGCAAGGATTACGGAAAGCTTTACTCTAGAATGTCACATCTTAAGACTCATCTCATAAACGTTCATGGCCTCAAGTATCTCACGTACTTTGAGCAAGGCTATTCCAAAATCTGGAAGCGGATCGAAGCAGAGAAAAGTTTCAAGAAAACCGCCGGCTCTTTTGTCGCGTTTCTCCATTCCTATGCCAAAAAACCTTCAGACTTACCCTGGTCAATGGGTCAAAGGTTCAAAATGTCAGCAGCTTCAGCCGCTTTGGAGCAAACTCCGGCAGATTCTTCCTCAAATGATCAAGGCAGTGAGTCCTACCCGGATGGTCCCGATTCACTAGCTAGTCCGGCAGCTAATAGTGAGCAAGAGTCAATCTTGGGCCTTGACCTTGATGAAGATGAAGGGAGTTTGTCAATCTGGATTCCGGAGGAGACTGACACGGTACAAGAAGTAATTCCGAATCCGAAAGAGGAGGAGGAACCCGAAGTCATTTCACGAGAAGAGGAAATGCAGAAGGGAATTTTCACTAGTAGAACGCGCAAAATGGGGATCCCACGCCGTGCTTGCCACGTTTGCAAGAAACTTATCACATATGCAGCCTTTGAGAAGCACGTTGATGCTCACGTTGAACTACAGTTCAAGTACATTCAAGTTTATTATTCTATCCCTCTGAAAAACTTTTCGAATTTCCATCATTTTTATTTTTACAGATGCAGTGAGGTGGGCTGTAATAAGAAATTCATGTCTAACAGTGCGTTAGTGCTCCACCAACGTGCTCATTCCCAGGACCGCCCTTTCAAGTGTAACCACTGTCCTCGAGCTTACAACTACGGATCACTCCTCAAGCGTCACCTGAGGACACACACGGGTAAGTCATAAGGATGGATTACGAATATGATTTATAATTAAAATGTTTCCTTCCGTGAACAATTCATTTAAACTCACTGCTTGCTTCTTTTTAGGTGAAATGCCGTATGGATGTGACATGTGTGGGAAAAAGTGAGTATACATTCAAACTTCTTCATCATTGAAATTTCTCTAATCTCGCTCAAACTGATTCATGATTCAATTCATTTTTACAGGTTCCACGAACTCGTTTCTCTCAATTACCACAAGTACGTGAGCTAACCCCACAAGAGAGTCATTTCATAAATCCCTACACCAGATTTCAAACTCATGACATTATTTTACTTTTGTTCTGTTTAGGAAGAAAATCCATACTGGCGAGCGTCCTCACCGATGCGATCTTTGTCACAAAGGTAAGAAAACGAAATTTACAAATTGAGTAGTTGAATTGCATTGAACTTCCTTTCTTTGTCTAATGCAGCGTTCATCCTGTCGCATGACCTAAAGAAGCACAAACTGTCTCACGACAGACAGACTATACCGACAACGGCTCAAAAACAAAAGGATGTTCAGGGACATAAGACAAACGGAAACGGAAGGGGACCACCTACTCGTTTGACCGTAGGACCAGAAAGCCTTCGGGTGGATGGAGATGGCCAACTCCGTCAGTATCAAGTCATCACGGATTAAGACTTATGTTGGATGCGGGGTGACGGCGGCGGCGGCGGTAGTGATGTCAATCATTGTGATCTCTTGCCTTAACCAGAACTCCTTTTTGGAAAGCTCATTTTGGATTTACCTATAGTGTATCACATAGTTTTCTTCCTATACTTTTACTTTCATAACTCCCTTCGGGAGTAATTCAATATTGTAAGTAATCTGAGTTTATTGGAATCGTGAGGAAGCGGAACGGATCCCCATCCCGACTGACCTTTGAGTATTCTTCCGTCTTCTATCATGTCCTCAATTTGCTAAGATTTAGGTTATTTATTATGTTTTTCTATGGAATACCATCTTCCGCTCCGCAGATTTCGGTCAGAGTTTGGAATCCATTTATGGATTATAAAAGTTTTTATACACAGACATTAAATAATCACCTAAAACCATCAAAAGGGGTTCACGTTATATCTTAGTACCGTTACACCAATTAATTGACACTAGGTAGGTAGAAAGAATCGATTAGATTTACTTCGGCCTCGACCTAGAATGCAATAGAACTTTGGAATTTGGAACGGATGAGACTGCCTTATAAAGGGCTCCGGTTTAGTTTTCCCTTCTTGCATTTACGCTGTGGAAGGAGCCAGGAAATGTCCGTCTGCGGTACCACCACGGTTGTTGTTTTTCTTCTTAGTGTTATCCTAGTTGACATGAAAAGATACCCGGAGAGGTCACAAAGGCCCTCCAGGACACAGCTACCTTTCCATCTTCCTGTCTCCAGCAGGCTGGCTCATCGCCCTCAACATGGACCTATCAACCCGAACCTGGTAAGCGTACCGATTCGTTGTTTCAAACCAGGTATTTAACGTTTTAAAACTTTCAGGCTAAGGTTATCAAAATTGACGGAATCACAAGGAGAGAGGGTGGTGCTGGTGATGGTTCCAACAACGGAGGGAACGCAAATCAAGGAGCATCCACCGAAGCTGAGACTTCCCACTTCATAGGGGTGGCCAGACCAATGCTGGCCATCGCACCTTTCGTTCTTACAGCGTTCAGCCTTCTCTATCCCGTAATTCCACTGACGCTTCTCATGCCCAGGGGTAAAGCTAAAGGAGAAGGAGAGACCCATCAAAAAATTAGACTCAGAACAACCAATTCGTCTTTCCTACTCCGGGACCACGTCATTTGATATTATTGGCTCTGATAGGATAGAATGGATAAAAATAATTAATTCATCCCTACTGCCACTGCTACCCCGTTGCGGACTTAACACACTCAATTATTTTATTAGCCTCCTTCTCGTTGAGCTCATGTAGAAAGGCACGGTCTCTCCCTCGAATCAGCTCCTTTGAGTAGATGATCGACTAAAGCAAACAATAACGACTAATTACCAAATTAACCTCCGATTTCTGTAAGCATTGGCATGAACGCGGAAGTCTGTAGAATATCGATTTACCTTGATTGGTAATTGAGCAATTTCCTTAACTCTTGCCCATGCATTTTCCTGGAATTTGTCATCAGAGAAAACGGCACCGACGAGTCCCCAATTGTAGGCTTCCTGAGCGGTGATTTTCCTATTGAAGAGTAGTAGTTCGGATGCCTGGAAGTGTGAAAGTCAAGAATTTTTTTAAAGCATTCACTTTGCCTTTTCATTCATTGCGGCTTTTCTCTAAGTTTTACCTTTGCGTAACCCATGATTCGTGGAAACGTGTAAGTGGAGCATCCTTCCGCCACAATTCCGATCCGAGAAAACGGTGTCAAGAAAGTTGCCTATGTTGAATAAACTGTTTAAACTGAAATATTGCGGATTATGTATATTTTTTTAACCTTGTCAGAAGAATACACGGCGTCAACCAACCCCAAGGAAGTTACCCCGATCCCAATGGTGGGTCCATTTATAAGTGCGATTACCGGTTTCTTGCAATCAATTAAAGCATGGACCAAGTGACTGAAATTAAATATACCAATTTTTATTGACTCAAAATAAAAGATATTATTTTTTAGGAATAAATCCCAGGCTCGACTCACGTGTAGTCCTTGTTCAAGATAGCTGCGACGTCCTTCAAATCGTTACCCGCAGTGTAGTACTCTCCTTTGCCCGTCAGGACAATCACATTTGTACTCACGTCCCCGTCTGCATCACGGATTGTCTCGCTCAAGCATTTATACATCTAAATCCAAAGTTCAGCGATCGTGCTTAGGTTTCAATGGACTTAACCCATAATGTCCTTCCTTACATACAGGCCCGTTGATTGCGTTTTTCTTAGCTTGACGGTCAATGGTAATTGTGCGGACGCTGTTCTCAACTGTCACAAGTATTTCTGGAACAGTCGAGGATGTGGACATTTTACGATGTGCGAAAGTTCCCATATTTCCTATTGACACATTTCCGTCGGATGAAAAGGTACTCGGCATGTGTAGCCTCCGTCCACTGAATATTGGTACTGGAATCTTCGCCTGGCTCATCGTTAGTTGAGACTTTAACCTGTTGATATTTTTCAACATATTATTTAGCATAAACAACTCAAATCCGGATCCGAAGCGGAGCGTGCCCCCAGACGAAGCCAAGCTTTATGGAACGTGAACTCATTAACTCATTAACTCATAAGACAATTAAATTAAATGGAACTATACCCGGAACAACTAACGATTAGCTTCCTTGGAAATTGCTTCATCTCGCCAACACTCAGCAGTACAGTTAGGAAGGACGAGGTACGAGGAGGGCAATGAGAATGACGCTGAGTCGATGTGATGTAGGCAGCAGCAGCGGCTGGGGCTGCTGTGGATGATATAAGCAGAAGCAGAGTAGACAAGATTCAAGTGCCGGCCGGTTGTCTTCAGGCTCCAATCAACTTGATGATAATCTCAAGGAAATGAATCCTGCTTAAAGTAACAGAATCATAGCTCAGCTGATCGAAATTAAATTCGGAAAGTGAATAATTGCCTTTTGTGGAGATAAATATTCTCACGTGCGTCCGTCCCTCTGTTGTCAACTTTCTAGCCGCCAACTTTATGCGAAAACTTTTCTAAAAAATTTTACTTCACAACGTTTACAACTTTAGTTTAAATCAAATCCTTTTAAACATAACTTGGGTAAGTTTACGTTTACGCAAATAAATCCTAGTCGTGGCAGGAGGGCGAGGTCACTAAGCTTCATGAACGAAACAGTCAGTATCAGTTGGAGGAAGGGGATTACCTTCCGTGCACTGCACTGATGTTCTGGTATCTGGTCTCTGACTATTGTTGACAATTTATTTTCCACTAGGTCCGATCTTCGGATTAGATATTGATAATGTTGCATCTGTCAAGCCTCGGAAAATTTGGGACTGCGGCGGGTGCTGGGAGCCCATTCTGGCTAAGAGGGATCTCTACCACTGCTTCACTAGAAAAGTCAAGGTCCGGACGATTTCGAGTAAGCATCAAGCACGACAAGCCATTGACGTATGAAGAATCACAGAAACCCCATTTCATCGCTCATAGAAAGGCCTGGAATTCCTATAACACATGTAATTCTCTGTAAAATAAGCCCTGCTTTCAGAACTTTTGAATTGTAAGTAACTGTGTAAATTTGTATTCCAGCCAGTTTCAGAGACTATGGGATTCGTAAATCGGAGACGGCCGTTGAGGACATATTCATTCGACGCTTTATGACCGGAACGTGGCATAGTCTCTTCGTATCCGAAATCCTCATCAAACGACAACACAACTTAATCCGAATAGGTGGAATCGTTCAGAGGGCCGTGACTGCTCGGAAAATGTATTTCCTCATTGGGTACACGGAAGAGCTCCTTTCCTATTGGCTCCAGTGTCCAATCAAGTTAGAACTGCAGACCGTCGACGACAAGAAGGACATGATTTTCAAATATGTGTAGAATTTGTAAGCAGATCAACTTAATATTATTAGTTTCAAGGCCTTTTTGGTATAGCAGTGTCCATCCATAATGTAATTTAATTCCAATTCCAAAAAAGTAAAGTAAGCTTACAAGAAATGTTCAATTGAAATTTCAAGTGCCGCTCCGAGGAGATTGAGTTCAAAGTTCTCCAGGACTTCTGGATGGAGGACGCCCAATTTCCCAATGACTTTCCCTTTGCATATAATTTCCGCACATCTCCCTTCGAAATATGTTGGGTCTATATGGGCAAAGATAACCAATTAAATCAGAAGCAAGTGGATTGTTTGTAAAAAGCTTCAGACTTACCTCTAGCTGCCTTCAAACTATACCCATGCATCGGGTGGAAGGGCACCTCAAGAATCTGCATCACTCTATCCAGCAAACCGTGGATCACTTCAAAGCCCGGCGTCTTGTTGTAATTGACTGCACACAACCGTCGCTCGTTTCGTGCTCCAGTGTCTATAAAGTAGACACAAGACCACTCCTTTCAATTTCAAGTTTTGTGTGAATTCTTGACTTTTCTTTAGTACCTTGACTCTCGTCAAGCAAAACAACATCAGAAATTTCAAAGAGCTTCAACGGCAACGGCATCTTTTTATTGGCTTGAATCGTTTTCAAAAGCCCGGAAAGCAGCGACTGTCTCGCCGCTTGGAATTCAAGAGTTTTGGGATTAGAAATCCTAGCCAATGTTGGTTCCTTCTCAGCTCTCGGATGACGGATCTTCTCACATTCGTCATCAACTGAGCACTGGAGGAATTACAATATAGGTTGCAACATTCGAGGAATTTAAGCACTTTTCACTACTGGATTTAATTGTAAATGAGTTGGAAAGTATACCAGGGAGAAAGTAAGACCTTCGGTGAATCCTCCTTGTGCCAAACTCTCGCGTAATTGATCCGTCAGTTTATTCAGTGGGAACTGGGAACATGAAATTAGAAATGAAGGACGACCATGATTATGGTCCATTTTATACAATGGAAAATATGACGTGTCAGGAAAGTACACCTACCTGCTCAGCCACAGTGGCCGTCTTTGGCAAATTCTTCTCAATGTTGTCGTAGCCATAGGCAATGGCCACATCCTCAAATATATCACAGGCATGAATAACATCATGTCGGGTAGGAGGTATTTCCACTTCCAGTAAGTTAACGTTACACACTTTAGTTTGCAACGTCATTCGGCTTAAGCCCTTTGCCATTTCCTCTGCGGTGATCCTAAGGGTACAGAACAAACAGATGGATGATGCCAAATGCATTTCAATTGTTAGGACAAATTTTATTCAGTATAGGCCCATACTCAATTCCAATAAAGTCGTTAACGTTCTTGACCTCCAAGGATTCCTTTCGATATGCCAATGAGGGATACTTCTTCACTTCCCCAGTTTCCTCGTACACGACGGAAGTCTCCTCAGCTATAAACATGGTTTTTGCATGCTCTCCAATCATGGTCACCAAAATGTCGAGGACGATGTTGGCTTTGGTTAGATCCGTAGCCGTACATTCAATGAAAATATTCTTGGTGGACATGGTCAATTTGGAGTGATCTCCGTTGATGATAGGTGGAATAGAGAGGACGACCCCTTTTGAGTCTCGGATAACAGGGTGGAGTGGCTCATCCTTGGTGATGTGAAGGTAGTGTTTAAGATGAGGACTATTTTGGTAGAAGACGAGGAGTTCATCCGTACGAAATGTTTTGTCTTGATTCAGCGGCTTGAACGTTATGTTAGCCTGCGGTTCGGCAGAGTAGACGAATGGTGGAGTCAATGTATCCAAATCATGGACTCCAATTGCCACTAAGCTCCGCTTCCGACAAATATTATGATGGAGCTTCTCTTGAAGCTCGATAAGGCTGTCATATGCAACTTGGTCGAGAGTGACATCCCGAAGAACTGCAGTAACAACATAAGGGCGGACTCCGCTTGTCGATGCCTTTACAACAGTTTGGATCTGTGTCGGGGAACTCACTGCCTTGTATCGTGGGGCTTCGATTCTGAAAAAAATTAACATCGTGATAATAAGAACTGACGTAAGCATCTAGAACCTATATAGTAAAAACATTTTAATTTAAACTGGGTTAAATTCTTACTTTCCCAAGAAAACTAATAGGGCTCTTGATAACCCCTCAATGCAGAGCAAATCGTAACGGTTGGCTGGAATGTCGATTTTATACTGGACCTCTGCTTTAGTGTCATTCGGATCCACAAACTGTTATAAACACAAACAACAGAATAAAACGTGAGACAACAAAAATACAGGCGACTAAATGCGTACGTCATTTACATCACATCTGCATAAGATGCAAATCCAAGGATTAAGTATTCTATAAACTTGATAAATTTCATCTTACGATCTCATCCAACTCGATACCAAACTGAAAGCAAAGGACGTCAAACTCCTCATCCGCTGTAAAGATAAAAAAAAAATAGGGCGATGAATAATTCCATGCTTTATTAGCTTTATTAACAATGAGGCAAATATGAGTAACTTACTCATTATCTGCCCAATTTTTTTGTGCAGTACATCTCGTTTCAGTGCAATGGATGGCATGCTGGCGGTCTTCCTCAGTTAACTTTGTCGTTTAATTAAAGCAGTTTAAAGTGAAATCAGAATTAACACTGACAGGTTGACAGATCAGATCGGCTGTGAACGTGTGTATCGCGTGCCGTGCGAGGAAAAAATCTGCAGATTGCTTGGCAATGCAATGAGAACTGAATCTTGCACTATTTTGCAAAATAGAAACTTTCCCGCCGTCTGAATCTTCGACGCTTGGTTGACCTTTCAATAAATTCTTTACTTCAAAGCTTTTCTGTCCATCACGCCATTTGGTCCAACGAACATTGTAATATTTTGAGCAACTTCTAATTTGGGTAAGAATTTGGGTAATTATAAACATTAGTCGTAAACTTTGTGGGAGGGGCAACGATGGGGGATGAGGAGGAGGAGGAGAATCCTGGAAACTAATCTTCGTCTCTGGAGGACCGATTAGAGCAAACAAATATTTGTATTCTTGAGTGGAGTTGGGTTTCCTAACAATGATATGATAACAGGAGGGGTCAACAATTTGTATTCCACTCCAAGAAAGGATTTCGTTAAGAAACAGTTGAATTTTAGTTTCAAGTCTAAGTTGTAATGAATTCCAACCTCTCCACGGTGGTCCAAGTCGCAATTGCCGTGATTTCCCTACTTTCGGCAGTAGGAAATGGTGCCAAAATACTGTCCATTGCATTCTGGTCCTCACAGTCCCACAAAATCACTTACCAGCCGTTGTTGGAGGCACTGGCAGGGAAAGGTCACAATGTCACAGTCCTCTCTCCGATCCCATCCAAGAAATCAATTCCAAATCTTCATGAAATCCTCACCGTTGACCTTGCAGAATTCATGAGTAGTCGGGAAAAGCTTGAAAATATCTTTGAAATGAAGGAAAGGAACGCATGGATCACTCCGACCCATTTCGTGGACATGGCAGTTGACCTTTGTGGACACACGCTCGAGCAACCCCACGTCGTCGCTTTGCAACAGGAAAGTTTTGATTTAATCCTAATGCCAATGCTTTACAACGAATGTTCCGCAGCGTACGGACACCTTTTCAACGTCAGTACCATTCTGATTAGCCCGATGAGCGTTGTTGGACACATTTCTTCAATCTATGGGAACCCTTCACCCGTCTCATTCGTTCCAAATGCCTTTACAGGCTTCTCGGATAGTATGGCGTTCTTTCAAAGAGTCCTCAACTTACTCACGGAAGGAATGATCCGGGGCATTTATCATTTCCGTTACGTGCCTGCCTTAGAGTTCACATATCGGGAAAAGTTCAAAAGTCCAAACTTCCCAAGTATCGAGGATATCCTAAAGAATTCCAGCCTCATACTTTCAAATACCCATGTGTCCCTGTCTAAACCGAGACCATTGTTGCCGGACATCATTGAAGTTGGTGGGATGCATTGTCGGACAGTACAAGCACTTCCGAAGGTAATTTATCCCATTCCATCCTGCCCTCAGAAGCGTCACCCACAACTTATGGTTAATTAATTCCAGGATTTAGAGGAAACTATAAACAGTTCGAACGGTTTCATTCTCTTCAGCTTGGGTTCAACGGTTCATAGCAGCGATATGCCTGACCACAGACGCCTCCAATTTCTCAGAGCCTTTGCAAAGTTGAAGGAAACGGTGTTCTGGAAATGGGAATCAGATACCATGCCTGATTTACCACAGAACGTAAAGTTAAGCAAATGGCTTCCACAGCAAGATCTTCTTGGACATCCCAAAATTAAGTGAGTTTCATTTATGTAATTACGAATTTTAAATTTTAAATGAATTAGCAGTACAAGCAGCTCAGCCCGTGGGAAAAACGATTGGCTTATTAATTATTCATAAATAATTACTGTTTTTTAGAGCTTTTATCACCCACGGTGGATTTGGGAGTACGACTGAAGCCGCATGTCACGGTGTTCCCTTGGTAGGAATCCCAATGTTTGCTGATCAGACCATGAACATGGAGGTTGCTGAGAAAGCCGGGATTGCCCTAACAATTGGCTACAATGAAATAAGTGAAGAGAGCCTTTTTAATGTCATTCAGGAAGTGATTCATAATTCAAGGTAAAGCTAATTACGATTTTAGAAAAAATTGAATTTAAGAAGGGAGGCGTTTTAACAAAAGTGCCTTAGTTTCAAAGAGAACGCCAAGCATCTTTCTGGATTGCTACGTGATCAGACCAATCAACCGTTGGATCGAGCAGTCTACTGGACAGAATATGTTTTGAGGCACAACGGTGAGTTAGTTATTGACTGGCGGAGTGACTGGCACAGTGTTGAATAAGAATTGGTTAGCTCATGTAAATTCTGAGTTTTTAGGTGCACCGCATCTCCGTTCGTCCGCGAGAGACCTGAATTTCTACCAGTACCACTCACTGGATGTAATATCATTCTTGTGCATTGTTGGGTTGCTTTCTGTCTGGGGTATATTTACCAGTATCTCGTGCCTTACTAGACGGATCTGTAAGGTGAAGGTCGCTGACGGATCTCGTGAAACAAAGCAACTTATACTCAACTCAACTAATGCAAATGCAACAAAGAAAATCAGGAATTCAACGAAGAAACAGCAGTGATTCCAATAAATTACACAGTATACTATAGTTATTCTTGCATTAATTTAATTTTTATTCTACTTTTGACTCACCCTCGGAAAATGTCGAGGAAGTTTTTCCCAACTTTCTCCAACGGTTTGATCAGAGCCTTGTCAATTGGATTGATTATTGCCGTCTCAATTGGATTAATCACAATTGTACGGAATTTTTCAAATATTCGTTTGGGCAGAATAACCCCATCAATTCCACTTTCAAGTTCAACGCACTCTGCCTGTCCTTCATAATGCGAGGTCACCATGTTGCATAGAATCCGCTTACGACAAACGTCGTTGCATTTCTCTCGGAGTGACTCTTCCGTCGCTTTGAAATAAAACATGGCGAGCCCCGCCAAGCAACCCAAAAATCGTTAACCACAGCCAGATAGAAATTGTAAATGAAAAATCCTCACGTGTAGTATTGGTCAAATAGTGTTTCACTTCTGGACATCCTCTGGATAAGGTTATCGATGGACTTGAGTAACAGGTTTGGGAGATGGTAGGCCTCTGTGGCCCTATTAAGCGGGTACCATTGGGGTGATTGTGTCGGGTCATGATTTGCTTGGGTCAAATTGTAAATCCATGTTTCAAAGTCCAGGACGTCCAGGAAGGACAAAGTCCGTCCACCGTATACACTTTTGTATCCCGGGTTCAGATTTATAAAGGGAGAGAGTGAGGGACCCAAGAAAACCGTGCTGATTGGAACATCTTTGTCAATTTTGTCGTAGTACAATTAGAGCTCGTCGTAATGCGTATGACCGTAAAAAGGGATCGAACCACGTCCCGGAATCTGTGACAAGTTGTGACAAGTTAGTCTTTTTATAACTTTATAACATTTAAATTTAAGCCTGAGACATGTTTAAGGCTAACCTGTGGATGATGTTATAAAAATTCCGACTCCTTGTGGAGACGCATTCTTCCATGCCAGGAGGTACATGACCTACCAGGTGAACCTTTTCCCCACTCTGTCTTGATTTTTCAAGGACGTTTTTCAACCACTTCAACTGATGCCCCTGGATCATCGAAGCTGTACAATTGCCAACTACGATAGGAAAGTTATTTAAGAAAACAAGCGTTGCATCAGCAGGGATCACTTTATCGACTGTACTGTATGGCAACACGCCTCGTCTTACAAATTGTATCCGTAGCAAAGATTTGTGTTGAGAACCACGATTCGGAAATTCGGACGAATTTTCACTGACTGAGTAGTATCCTGATTAGGAATAAACCGTTGCAAACGCACGTAAGGAAGTAGCGTATGCAAATCCTCAAGGAAGGCAAAAAGGCCACTAAGGCCA
>Ga0194135_10001421_pt1 | contig 14290 bp, 9 predicted proteins | sample LitLau_LLRF_2013_FD_134024 | JGI IMG/M metagenome (GOLD analysis project Ga0194135, IMG submission 134024) | Freshwater sediment microbial communities in response to fracking from North America - Little Laurel Run_MetaG_LLRF_2013 (version 2) | ecosystem: Environmental > Aquatic > Freshwater >...
AGAAAGCAAGACTGTGAGCATTGACAATGTAGACTACCACACCAAACTAGTCGTTCGTCCAGTCAGACGAGGCGATTCTGGAGAGTACACAATTACAGCCACCAACTCTTCTGGAAAAGACTCGGTCACTGTCAGAGTTACTGTGACAGACAAGCCAGGTAAACCAGAAGGACCTTTGGCAGTCTCAGATGTTCATAAGAACGGGTGCAAACTCAAGTGGAAGAAACCAAAAGACGACGGAGGTTGTCCTATTGAGTATTATGAAATTGAGAAATTGGACCCTGAGACCGGACTTTGGGTTCCTGCTGGTCGCTCTGCAGAGCCACAAATGGACGTGACTGGATTGACTCCAGGACAAGAATATAAGTTCAGAGTGAAAGCTGTGAACAAAGAAGGAGAGTCTGAGCCACTTGGAACTGAGCAAAGTATTATTGCGAAGAATCCATTCGACGAGCCTGGAAAACCAGGAAACCTCAAAGCCACAGACTGGGACAAAGACCATGTCGACTTGCAATGGAGTCCACCTAAGGAAGATGGAGGATCTCCAATCACTGGATATATTATTGAGAAGAAAGACAAATATGGAATGTGGGAGAAAGCATTGGAAGTTCCTGGAGATAAGACAACTGCAACAGTTCCAGATTTACAGGAAGGCCAAGCATATGAGTTCAGAGTTCGGGCTGTAAATAAGGCAGGACCTGGAGAAGAATCTGACTCAGTTGGTCCTATTATTGCTAAACCAAGGAACTTGGCTCCTAAGATTGACCGCACGAATCTCATTCCTGTTAAAATCAAGGCTGGTGCAAACTTCCTTTACGATGTTAAAGTCACTGGTGAACCACCTCCGGAAATCAAATGGTCACTTAAGGGTAAAGAAGTGAAGCCCTCGGATAAGACTAAAGTCGTTTATGAAGAGTACAACACAAAACTCAGCTGCAGAGCTGCAACTCGAGCTGAATCTGGAATTTATACAATCACAGCTTCCAATTCTAACGGTACAGATATCGCAGAAGTTGAAGTGATTGTTCTGGACAAACCAAGTCCACCTAATGGACCTCTGAAAGTCCAAGACGTTCATGCTGAAGGAGCTACACTCAAATGGCAGCCTCCTTCCGATGACGGTGGACAACCTATTGAGAAGTATGTCGTTGAGAAAATGGACGAAGCTACTGGACGATGGGTCCCCGCAGGAGAGACTGACGGTCCAGTCACTACTTTGGCTGTTGATGGACTCACTCCAGGCCACAAGTACAAGTTCCGAGTGAAGGCTGTGAACAAGCAAGGAACTTCAGATCCACTCACAACGACTCAAGCTATTGAGGCGAAGAATCCATTTGATGCTCCAGGATCTCCAAAGAACCCTGAGATTGCAGACTATGACAAAGACTTTGTTGACCTTAAGTGGGAACGACCAGAATCAGATGGAGGGTCACCAATTGTCGGATACATTATTGAGAAGAAGGACAAGTATAATCCTAACTGGGAGAAATGCGCTGAAGTTGAAGGAGACGTGTGTTCAGGAAAGGTACCAGACCTTATTGAAGGAAACACTTATGAATTCCGAATTCGGGCAGTCAACAAAGGAGGCGCAGGAGAACCTTCAGAAGCCACAAAGCCTCATGTCGCACGACCAAAGAACATGGCACCTAAGATCGATAGGAATGCCCTTCTCAACATTAAAATCAGAGCTGGACAGAACTTTGAGTTTGACGTGCCAATCTCTGGTGAGCCACCTCCGACGAAGGAATGGAGTCTTGACGGCTCTCCAGTAACTCAGGAGGAAAGAATCAAACTCATTAATGAAGACTACAATACTAAATTGAGGGTGGTTAATGCACAGCGTTCAGATAGTGGAACGTACACAATCACAGCGAAGAATCGCAATGGAACTGACTCTGCCACAGTCAATGTTACTGTGTTGGATATTCCATCACCACCTGAAGGACCTCTCAATGCCAACAATGTTACCAAGTCTGGATGCACTGTAAGCTGGAAGCCTCCAAAAGACGACGGAGGATCAGAAATCACAAGCTACATTGTTGAGAAAATGGATATGGAGAATATGCGATGGGTGCCAGCTGGAGAAACTGCTGGAACTTCCCTCAGAGTTGATCATTTGATTGAAGGACACGACTACAAGTTCAGAGTAAAGGCTGTAAATAGACAAGGAGAGTCTCAGCCATTGACTGGAACGTCTGCAGTTACTGCTAAAGATCCATTCTCTAAGCCTGACAAACCAGGAGCTCCAGATGTTGTTGACTGGGATAGAGATCACGTTGACTTGGAATGGGCTCCACCCAAACGAGACGGAGGCACTCCAGTTGAGAAATATATTATTGAGAAGCGACCCAAGTTTGGACAATGGGAGAAAGCTGCAGAAGTTTCTGGAAAGACTCCAAAGTGTACTGTACCAAACTTGACTGAGGGAACAGAATACGAGTTCCGAGTAATTGCAGTGAATAAAGCTGGACCTTCAGATCCTTCTGATGCATCCAAACCTGTTGTGGCTAAACCGAGATACTTGGGACCTCAAATGGACAGATCTTTCTTGGAAGATTTGGTCGTACGAGCTGGACAGAAGATCTCTTACAATGTTCCAATTTCGGGCTCACCTCCTCCAAAAGCCACATGGAGCATCGATGGAAAGAAAGTCACGAGCACGGACCGAATCGACGTGTCCACTATTTCTACAACTGCCTCACTTGATATTCCATTGGCTATTCGAAGTGACACAGGAAGATACACACTTACATTAGAAAATGACTTGGGCTCCGTTTCCGCGTCTGCTAATGTGACTGTAATCGACAGACCAAGCACTCCAGAAGGACCTCTCTCAGTTGGAGATGTGACGAAAGAAAGTTGCAGACTTTCTTGGCAGCCTCCAAAGGACGATGGTGGATCTCCCATTACTCATTATATTATTGAGAAGATGGATGTCTCAAGAGGAACTTGGACTGAGGCTGGCATTGCAAACACTTGCACAGCAGATGTGACCAAGTTGGTACACAAGAAGGAATATTTGTTCCGTGTCCGAGCTGTAAATAACATTGGAGAGTCTGATCCATTGGCTACTGACAAAGGAATTATTGCGAAGAATCAATACGATGAACCTGATGCACCTGGACGACCTAATATCACTGATTGGGATAGAAATAGGGTTGACTTGGAATGGAAGCCACCAAAGAACGACGGTGGGTCACCAATTACTGGATATATTATTCAGAAGAAGGAGAAGGGAAGTCCATTCTGGATGAATGCTGCTCAAGCTCCAGCAGGACAAAACCATGTAAGTCTAAACTGGACAGTCTCATAATATGTTCACTATATATTATTATAGGCATAGTGAAAACTGATTACCTTTCTATTCTTTTAGGCTACTGTCGGAGATTTAACCGAGGGACAAGAATACGAGTTCCGAATTATTGCAGTAAACGCAGCAGGTCAAAGTGAACCATCTGAGCCATCGGATCTCGTCAAGACTGGACCTCGAAGACTTCCACCTAAAATCACAAGCCCACTTACAGACATTAAGATCCGAGCTGGACAGATCTTCCACGTGGATATCAATTACATTGGAGCTCCAGACCCAGAAGTTGTATGGAAGTCTAATGGCAGACTTGTCAAGACAGACGAGCGCACAACAGTTACAGCCATTTCCAACCACACTGTAGTCCACACTGTGAGCACGAAGAGAGGAGACTCTGGGGAGTATGTTCTCCGTTTGTCAAACGAATTCGGAGCTGACGAAGGCTCGTTCACTTTGACTGTACTGGACCGCCCTGGACCATGCGAAGGTCCACTAACTTACGAAGAAGTGACTGCTCAAAGCGTCACTCTCTCTTGGAGACGTCCATTGGACGACGGCGGTTCTGAAATTACCTCTTATGTCATTGAAAAACGAGACTTGACTCACGGAGGAGGATGGGTTCCTGCAGTGAACTATGTTGACCCAAGGAACACTCACGCCGTTGTTCCTAGACTCACAGAAGGAACTCAGTATGAATTCCGTGTCATGGCTGAGAATCTACAAGGAAGATCAGATCCTCTTACAACTGACAAACCTATTATTGCCAAGAACCAGTTCGATGTACCGGGTAAACCTGGAACTCCTGAAGTTATGGACACAGACAGAGACCACATTAAGTTCAGGTGGAGTCCTCCCATTTCAAATGGAGGAAGTGCAATCATCGGTTATGAGATTGAACGAAGAGATGTCAAGAATCCACGATGGGTCAAGATTACAAAGGAGCCCTGGAGATTCACTGAGTACAATGATGAAAAAGTTTCTGATGGTCATCAGTACGAGTACAGAGTTACGGCCGTTAATGCTGCTGGACCTGGAAAACCATCTGATGCTTCTAATGTCTTCACTGCACGACCAATGAAAGAACCACCCAAGCTTAACTTGGACGGACTTCAAGGAAAACGAATCAAAGTCCGAGCTGGAGAACCTATTAACATTGATATTCCACTTTCTGGAGCTCCAATTCCAGAAATCAAATGGACCAAGGATGGCAAGTCCCTTGCCAAGTCTAACAGAATTTCTGTACGTATTCATTTTTTTGCATGTCATACTCTTAGCTATTGTTATTGATTAGAAACTGTTCATGAGTTTTCTTACTATTGTTTCAGAGCGACACAACTAGCAAAGGAACTAAGCTCCACGTGTCCGCCTCAGTCAGAGGAGATTCTGGCAAATACACTATCACAGCAACCAACGACTTTGGCTCAGACAAGGCTGATATTGAAGTTATTGTTGTTGACAAACCTGGACCTCCTGGAGGACCACTCACGCCTTCCAAGATTACTGGGGATGCCATCACACTCACATGGAAGCCACCAGAAGATGATGGAGGCACTGAAATCAGTGGTGAGTGAAAGTCAAAGTACAAGGATCTCACACTCATAAGGAGCTTTATTTTAAAAACAATTAAATATGTATTTTCAGGTTACGTCGTGGAACGTTGTGAGTATGGAAAGGACGACTGGAAACCATGCCCAGGATTCTGTCCCAAGGAAGAATTCACCGTTAAAGGCCTTGAGGAAGGAAAGAAATACGTGTTCCGAGTACGTGCAGAGAATCTCTACGGCCTTTCAGAACCTTTGGAAAGCAAGCCAACAGTTGCGAAGTCTCCATTCGACCCTCCAGATGCACCAGATGCTCCAAAGATCCTGTCTTACAGTCCAACATCCGCATCCTTACAATGGGCTCCCCCAATTTCAGCTGGTGGAAAGCCTATCACTGGTTACTATATTGAGAAACGAGACAGAAGTGGCGATTGGGTGAGAGTGAACAACTTCCCCACACCCAACTTGAGTATGACTGTCCAAGGACTTCACGATGGAATGAAGTATGACTTCCGAGTCATCGCTGTAAATGAAGCCGGACCTGGAAAACCATCCAAGCCATCCGACCAAATAATTGCTGGAGTCCAGAAATTCGTTCCAGATGCACCAGATCAGCCACGACCGGACAGAGTGACTCGAGACTCCATCACAATTTCCTGGAAGGCTCCATCAAGCGATGGAGGAGCGAGAATACGTGGCTACATTGTCCAGAAGAAGGCAAAGAGCGGAGGAGACTGGCAGGAAGTAAATGACTACCCACACCCAAGCACAACAATGACTATTGGTGGACTGAAGGAAGGTGAAGAATATTGCTTCCGCGTTATGGCTGTGAATGAAGTTGGACGCAGTCAGCCAAGTCGACCAAGTAATAACATTTTGGTCGAAGAGCAACCTAACAAACCCAAATTGGACTTGGGAGGTCTCCGAGACATTACTGTTCGTGCAGGAGAAGATTTCTCCATCAGCATTCCATTTGTGGCTTTCCCCAAGCCAACTGCTTCCTGGTATGCTAACGACAGACTCCTTGATGATTCCGACTCGAGAATTTTCATCCAAACTGGAGACGACTATGCCAGTATTGTTGTGAAGAACTCGAAGCGCACAGACTCTGGCTCGTACAAGATCACAGTGAAGAATTCCTCTGGATTCGACACAGGCTCATTAAATGTGAGAGTACTAGACCGACCTTCTCCACCTGAAAACCTCAGGGCTGAAGAATTTGCTGGAGAGTGTTTGACTTTGTCCTGGAGTCCACCGAGGGACAATGGAGGAGCAGATATCACCAATTATGTTGTTGAGAGACGTGAAGCTAAGACAACGACCTGGACAAAGGTTTCTAGCTATGTTACCTCTACTTATTGCCGAGTGAGGAATCTGGCAGTTGGACGAGACTATGATTTCAGAGTTGTCGCAGAAAATCAATACGGAACTTCAGATCCTGCTGAAACAACAGAACCTGTGAAAGCCAAACATCCATTTGATCCTCCAGGACCACCTGGAACTCCAAGGGCCATTGAGACAACAGAAGATTCCATTACTCTCACATGGACGAAGCCGAGAAACGACGGAGGATCGCCTATTCGGGGATACGTTATTGAGAAGAGGATGAAGGGAGAAGATGTCTGGACAAAGGCTTCTCACCAAATCATCCCAGATTGTTCATACAGAGTTATTAATCTCCAAGATGGCAAGGAATATGAATTCCGTGTTGCTGCGATCAATGCAGCTGGACAAGGAAGCTGGAGTTCTGGCTCTGACTACATTCTTTGTCAACCACCTCCATGCGCTCCAAAGATTACGAGCGACTTGAGCATTCGTGACATGACTGTCATTGCTGGAGAAGAGTTCACGATTACTGTACCATTTGTTGGAAGTCCATTACCAAAGGTTACATGGACTGTCAATGCAGAAGAAACCTTCCCAGATGACCGAATCAAATTTGAGACAATGGCTGGCTCTACTAAATACGTTAACAAGTGTGCAAGACGATCTGACACTGGCAAATATACAATTCAGTTGGTCAATACTGAAGGATCTGATACTGCTTCATGTCGTGTACTTGTTGTTGACAAACCTGGACCACCACAAGGACCTCTGGAATGCTTTGACATTTCTCCAGAAACTTGTTCACTCAGCTGGAGACCACCACTTGATGACGGTGGATCTGCAATTACCAATTATATTGTTGAGAAACTCGATCCTTTCACTGGTGTTTGGGTGAAGGTAAGCAGCTTCGTCCGTGGCTGCAATTACGATGTCATTGGCTTGGAACCAAACAAGAAGTATAGTTTCCGAGTTCGAGCAGAAAATCAATACGGAGTTAGTCAACCTTTGGAATCTGACCAACCTATTACGGCCAAGTTCCCCTTCACAGTTCCAGATGCTCCTGGACAACCCAGAGTTATTGACTGGGACAATAGTTCAGCTACTCTCATTTGGGACAAACCTTATAATGACGGAGGATCGAAGATTCAAGGCTATAAAGTCGAGTACAGGGATGTTGCTGAAGATCACGACTGGCGTATGGCTAATGATTACCTCGTGAAAGATACCACATACGTTGTCCACAATCTTGTGCAAGGACACGAGTACGAATTCCGAATTCGGGCGAAGAACGCTGCTGGATTTAGCAAGCCTTCTCCACCTTCAAGTCACTTCAAGATGAAGGGCAAGTTTGGAGTCCCATCGCCTCCTGGCACACCGCAAGTCACGAAGGTTGGCAGAGGATACGCTGAACTCAAATGGGAGTTGCCGCGATCAGACGGAGGCTCCAGAATTACTGGATACATTGTTGAGAAACGTGAGGTCGGTTCAGGTATCTGGATCAAATGCAACGAGTACAATGTTACTGATCTTAACATGACTGTGTCTGGATTAACTGATGGACGGGAATATGAATTCCGAGTTTACGCAGTTAACGCTGCTGGAAAGAGCGAACCAGCTAACTGTGCTTCTCCAGTTAAGATCCAAGAAGTTGCTGGAGGAATGAGTCCTGAATTTATTAAAGGACTTACAAACACTTCCATACCAAGAGGAAAACAACTCATTTTGGAATGTGAAGCTACTGGTAAACCAATGCCTACTCCAAGGTGGTTGAAGAATGGACGAGAAATCCAAATGTCAGTGAGAATACGCCAAGAAGTTGACGGAGGAGTTTTCAGACTCATCATTACAGACATGCAAGACGGAGATGATGGAGATTACACTTGCCAAGCGAATAATCCAGTTGGACATTGTTACACAACTGCCCGAGTACGAATTGGAGCTCCACCACGAATTGACAGAATTCCTGGAGAACTTTACTTGCCTGAGAAAGAGAATACTAAAATCAAGATTGTCTACTCTGGTGATCAACCAATGGACTTCAAACTTTCGAAGGATGGAGTTGAGATTAAGGAAACAACTCGCATTAAGATTACTATCTTTGATGAGTACATTGTGATCTTCATTAAGGAGTTGATTAAAGAAGATGCAGGGAACTACACAATTACTCTGAAGAATGAGAGTGGAAGTGTCTCAGCTTCGTTCACTATCTTTATCACTGGAATTCCTGGACCACCGCAAGGACCTCTTGAAGTCTCAGACATTAGCAAACACATGGTTACTCTCAAGTGGAAGCCTCCAAATTACGATGGAGGTCGTAAAATCACTCACTACATTGTTGAGAGGAGAGATATCACATCGTCTCACTGGATCCAGGTTGCTTCTCAAGTCAAGTCTACATCTTTCACGGTACAGGGGCTAACTGAGAACCAAGAGTACCTGTTCCGAGTTATGGCTTGCAATGAGAATGGAATGGGACCACCTCTCGAAGGTGCTAATCCGATTAAAGCTAAGGCTCCATTCGATCCACCATCACCTCCTGGAGCACCAAGCATTGCGGAAGTTGGAGGAGACTTTGTTCATCTCAGTTGGGATCGTCCAGAATCAGATGGTGGTTCTCGAATCACTGGTTACTGGGTGGACAAACGCGAAGTTGGAACTGTGGCTTGGCAAAGAGTTAACATTTCTATTTGCTTGCCTAACCAAATTAATGTGAGCAACTTGATTGAAGGACGAAGCTACGAATTCAGAGTTATCGCAGAAAATGCTGCAGGACTTAGTCACCCGTCACCTTCCTCATCCAGTGTGAAAGTAACAGATCCAAATGCAGCTGTTGCTCCAGAGATCGTAATGCCATTGAAGAACGCGATGGCCACTGAAGGAAAGAATGCTCAATTCCAGTGCAAGATTACGGGTCAACCAAGACCGACAGTTACATGGTACAAAGGAGCACGAGAGATAGGACATGGAGTGAAGTACCACATGAGTTCAGATGGAGAGACATACAGCTTGACAGTATACGATGTATTTGGAGAAGACGCAGATGAATATGTTTGCAGAGCTGTGAACAAAGCTGGAGCCAAGTCAACAAGAGCTGAGCTTGTGATCATGACTGCACCTAAGTTGCACGTGCCTCCTAGATTCCGCGACACAGCGTACTTCGACAAGGGAGAGAATGTCGTCATCAAGATTCCATTTACAGGTGTTCCTAAGCCAAAGATCACTTGGAGCAAAGAAGGAGAGAAGATTGAAAGTGGAGCTCACTATCATGTTGAAGTGAAGGAAAGACACGCTGTTCTTACGATTCGGGATGCTAGTCAAATTGACAACGGGCCGTACTCTATCCTGGCTGAGAATGACTTGGGAATGGACTCGGCAATACTGAAGATTCAAATCAGCGATAGACCAGATCCACCTCGGCATGTTATTGTGGAGAGTGTGGGCACAGATACGCTTGTTGTGACCTGGCAGCCTCCACGATGGGACGGAGGATCAAGTATTACAAACTACTTGGTAGAGAAACGAGAACATCCAATGACTTCGTGGATTCGAGTTGGATTTACAAGACTGACGACGATTCAAGTTACTGGCTTGAGTCCCGGACACCAATATGAGTTCAGAGTATACGCTGAGAATGTGTATGGAAGGAGTGACGCCTCGGAGACAACATCTCTTGTGACCACCAAAGATCTGGGCAAGAAGTCTCAGAAGAAGAAGGAGTACGAGGTGGATGCGTCAGGAAAGAAGATTCGTGGAAGGAATGACGAGAAAGTTAGAGATTATGACCAGTACGTGTTCTCCATTTATTCCAAATATGTTCCTCAACCTGTGGAAATCAAGACTTCCAGTGTTTACGACTACTATGATATCCTTGAAGAAATCGGAACTGGAGCTTTTGGAGTTGTTCATCGATGTCGCGAGAGAAAGACGTGAGTCATTTGCACTACAAAAGTTACAAAACTTAATTAGTCTCACAAATCTAGGTTGTGAAATTAATGTACCCTTTTTTGGCATTTCCAGTGGTCATATCTTTGCTGCTAAGTTTATTCCCGTTTCACACTCCCTAGAGAAAGAATTGATTAGAAGAGAAATCGACATAATGAACCAACTTCATCATCCTAAGCTTATTAATCTCCATGATGCGTTCGAAGATGACGATGAGATGGTCCTTATTTATGAGTTGTAAGTGCTTCGTATAATCTTAGAATATTTCGTAGTTAGTTGGAATTGGAATTATACATGGACTTTTGATTGTAGCTTGTCTGGAGGAGAACTTTTCGAGAGAATAACAGCTGAAGGCTACCAAATGTCAGAGGCAGAAGTAATCAACTACATGAGACAGATCTGCGAAGGAGTGAAGCACATGCATGAAAGAAATATAATCCACCTGGACATCAAGCCGGAGAATATTATGTGTCAAACCAAGTCCAGCACTAATGTCAAGCTAATAGATTTCGGTCTTGCGACAAGACTAGATCCCCATGAAGTGGTTAAGATTTCAACTGGAACGGCCGAATTCGCTGCCCCTGAAATCGTAGAGAGAGAGCCAGTTGGATTTTACACTGACATGTGGGCTGTCGGAGTTTTGGCATACGTGTTGTAAGTATATATCTATTAGGTGTTATTATCCGTTTTGGTTTCTAAGAACTAATTCCGTTTGTTTTCTCTCGAAAGGTTGAGTGGTTTGTCTCCATTTGCGGGTGAAAATGACATCGACACACTGAAGAATGTGAAAGCATGTGACTGGGACTTTGATGAAGAGGCATTTGCAGGTTGAGCAATCGAGACAATAATAATAATTATAGTATTATGAGTTAATATTTTTGGGTTAGAATTTCAAGCATTGGGATATTTTGTGTGTAGATGTTTCCGATGAAGGAAAAGATTTCATCAGACACCTTCTCGTGAAGAACAAGGAGAAACGAATGACTGCTCACGAATGTCTGCAGCATTCTTGGCTAACTGGTGATCATTCCGGTCGTGTTCAACCTATTGATAACTCTCGATTCCTTGCCCTTCGTGACAAAATCCGGGCGAAATATCCATTCTGGGACGACTGCATTCTTCCCCTGGGACACCTCGCTGAATACTCCTCCCTTAGGAAGCTTCAAATCGAGAAATATAGAATACACGAAACATACTTTGGTAAGTTGTCTTTTTTTATTGAACTTTGGTTTTTTACTCCATTAATGTTCACTCTCTTTTCAATAGACCGAAGACAAGCAGCCCCGAGATTTGTGATCAAACCCAGAAGCACATTCACGTTCGAAGGACAAAGTGCCAAGTTCACATGTCGTGTGATTGCAATTGCAGCTCCAACATTATCTTGGTATCACAACAATTCCGAATTGAAACAGAGCGTGAAGTTCATGAAGAGATATCAAGGGGAAGATTACACATTTGTCATCAACCGAGTTAAACTTGAAGACAGAGGCGAGTACATTATCAGAGCCGAGAATCATTACGGTTTCAGAGAGGAGATTGTTTTCCTTAATGTTCAACGTAAGTATACTAACTTCATGGAGTCTTATGAAAGCGTACATGATTGCTACATGTGCTCTTGTGACTTTCAATAGCAATGCCCAAGGAAGTACCTGCCTACAAGCCAGAAGCAGCTCCAGTTCGCCGACGACAACCTTTGTTCCGTCAATTATGGCAAGAAGAACGAGACTCAGCTCCCTGCTTTACGTTCCACCTCAGACCTCGTGTTGTACAGTACCATCATCCATCTTGTAAACTGTTATGTTGTCTCAGTGGAAAGCCTACTCCTACAGTGAGCATCAATTACACTTGTAGATATGAACTTACATGAACTGAAACAGTACTCAATTTGAAAATTCAACTTCCCCACAGGTGAAATGGTTCAAGGGAACACGAGAACTCAGCAGGAACGACTACACTATGACTCACTCAGACGGTGTTGTAACGCTGGAAATTCTTGACTGCAAACCCGAGGACTCTGGAAAATACCGTTGCGTTGCTACCAATCACCTCGGAACCGATGAAACAGTTTGCGTAGTCATAGTAGAAGGTGACCAATGGCATTCTTATACCTAACAAGCAAACTAACGCTCTATATCCCTTTTACTATTCACCACCACATCATAATAGTCTTATCATAAAACCTAATATATGTTAGGCTACATGTATGTCCTCCACAAATACTTTCTTTTCGACGAAACAAGTATCCAATTTTGGCAATTTTGACTGGTGAACTCTCATCAGTACTTTTTTCTCAAGATTTCTAGAGTATTTCTAGTAGTCATTCTAATGGTACGTAAACTTCTTTCCTTGATTCTACTCGAATATTACACATTCAGGTTATCAAAACCACACATTTTTCTCACTGGGAGGGATTTTTGGTGCATTTTTCATTTAGCCTTATATCTTTAGGATTATTGAGAATGGCTTATAATTACTTAATTATTAATTATCAACAATTAGTACGGTTATCAATACCATCTTAATCAGTATTGACATTACAACCAGACCAAATAATTACAACGTCTCCTCCATCTTCTACATTTACATAAAGTATATATCTGTTTGAACACACAACTCTAGAAATTCTACCGTTAAATTAGAATATATTTATTAGTGTTAATTATAATTATATCTTAGATTCAAAGTGTTAGCTGCTCTACAACCCTACTGACACTCACAGTAACTTGCCAAAACTCACTAGCCACAAACCAAACCCCGTAACTGTTACCGTAATATGAAAAATCGCCTTCACTTAACCCAAATGAGAGAGGCACATAGGAACCAGTCTAATATGCAACAACTGCTGCTCTGTTCACATTTAAATTATATATAATAATTACAATTACACTTAAGGTCGAATTTACCGATATGAAATACGATACGAATGATTATGAATATGAAACATACTCAAAAACGCCATACAAAACTCTTACAATCATATACTACACTGCTCGCGTTTCCTTTTCTGCTATTTTAATATTCACCATGTCGTGTTCATTATTCTCGTGCTATTTGGTGCATTATCATTTCTCGCCTCTTGCCATTCATTCAGCCATAATGCGATATCTTTTTATCATACTTTTTGTTTTCAAGTTAATTGCTGAATATCAAGCATCGCTGAAGCTCACAGTTTATATTATACCTTTTCTTGTCCACCTAATTTTTTGTTGCCACCGATTTTTCAAAGTCCTTGCTGCTTTCTTTTGTTGTTTTATACTCTAAAATCTTATGTTTTAGTCCAATTTTGTGTGGTACTTTCTTTTTACACTCTCTCACGAGAGTCATTTTCCCCTTTGTGAATGAGAATGTTCAATAATGAACTGAGTACCTGAGATTTAAGAAGTGACAGAGGTTTTTTCCGTACTTTTAACTGGCTCAGTTGAAACTGTGGAATTTTTGGGTGGCGTAGACTTTTTAATAGCTTAAATGATTTTTGGCATAAATTTGCGACCTCCTATCATTGATTCCCACGGACGTCTTCATTGCTGCTACTGGTCTATATGTTGTTATAAAATATATTTCCATCACCATCCACCTCTCATATATGTCGACGTCTGGAGCTGGGGGAGTGCCATGTAGGAACTCGCCGGATTCTTCTGTTGGATCTTTCTCTGAGGACTGGGGCATTGAGGAATCGAAGAAGGAGTTTTGGAGATTCCTGAGTTGCCTTGTGGGAGTGGCTTTGAAAGAAAGTCGGAATTCAGTGAGTATGAAATGAATGAGAGTCAGTTGTGCGAATAGCTTCAACTTGTGCTTCAGCGATGTCTATCTATGATTTGCCCCCTTCTTGAGTTATAGGCCAGTGTGGGTTTCATACTCTTTCATTTCGCTTGACCTTCTCAGCTTGTCGCGGACATGGAAACAAATCATTCTCACTCTATCCACTCTCAGTCCAACTTCATGAGAAAGCTGACATTTCCTTACCTCTGCTGATGCTTCAATGAGTTAGGGAGACAAAGTGTTAGTAGGCTCACTTGAGACTCAATCTTTGTCCTGTATCTTATTACTTAGGAGCTACTACAACGCCTGAACAGACCCAACTTGCCCATAATTTAATGTACTCCGGAGGTAACTACACAAACTTTCTCTTTCTGTTTGATGAGGTGCTGTGAGGGTTTCATTTGTGTTTTTACCT
>Ga0194135_10001422_pt1 | contig 14286 bp, 20 predicted proteins | sample LitLau_LLRF_2013_FD_134024 | JGI IMG/M metagenome (GOLD analysis project Ga0194135, IMG submission 134024) | Freshwater sediment microbial communities in response to fracking from North America - Little Laurel Run_MetaG_LLRF_2013 (version 2) | ecosystem: Environmental > Aquatic > Freshwater >...
ATGTGGCCCTCATCTGGCCCCGATGTGGCCCTCATCTGGCCCCGATGTGGCCCTGATATGGCCCTGATATGGCCCTCATCTGGCCCCGATGTGGCCCTCATCTGGCCCCGATGTGGCCCTGATATGGCCCCGATGTGGCCCTCATCTGGCCCCGATGTGGCCCTGATATGGAATTTTACGTAACGTATGTTGGGCAATGTAAGAAATTGGTTGGGTGCAATTAATAGCACCCGTATAATAAGCATGAACAAGTCCTTTGCTCTACACGTTTATTTTATTAAGTCTTAGTCGTTTTTTTATACTTCGATTAATTTTGCGCTGTTAACACCGGGTTATGCTTAAGTTCAACTCGTAAAAAAACAGTGATACGTCAGCGGTAGAAAAGATTATTATATCTTAAAGTGGGATTTTTTTTATTGAGTTACTAACTTCTCTATAGGATCCATGATAATAGCAGAAGCAACGAATTTGATAAATAACGGTAGTGATTGAAAATCGTACTGTGCATTTTTGGCATTATGATGACGACGAACTACTGACACATTCCAACCCTCGATAATATACATAGTGGGTAATGAAAAACATATTTTTTAGTGATGGAGATGCCTTGTAAACTTTTTATTCCCGCGGTTTGACTATGACGATAAATAGCATTTTAGTGAGCAATTTACGGTAAAGGACAACACTGTTTACACATAGCACGCTATGCAAGGCATGTCAGACCTAATTCAGCACGAATAAAATATAAAGTAACACAGTAAATGGCCGAAGTATCTAGTTAAAATCTTAGTGCGAGTTATGACAGGCAATGCTCAAAAGCTCAATCACATTTAAGATTCAGTACAGGATATTCAAATATTCTAAAGTCTTCGAAAGCACATTCAATGATTGTACTATGTTTTCAATCTAATCATTCATATTTAAAACTGGACTATACGGCGACCATTTATCTGCATAATTTAGCATGTGTAACACGTAGTTTATCCTTATTGCAGTAATAACTAATATTAATTAACACATTACTATTACTATTTACTGATCACACATAGTGGAGTTTTCAGTATTTCTAACAAACACAATAGCATCAGACGTCATAGAATAATCTTGCTAAAGGATATCGTATTGTGAATGCTAGACAGCTACATAGAATCTGCAAAATAGCAAATTATTAGTTACTTTAAACATTTCCTTGTTATCAAAAACTAGGCTGGATAATTTTTACCTGAATGAGAAGTATAATGACAGTTGTACTTCTTTCGTGCATAGGACCGAAGAATTTCAGAACTAGATTGACCACGGTGAAGTTATTACACTCCATATACTGTTTATCCTCGCCAATATTTCGATTTACGGCAAGTAGTCCAAGCGATTCAAGTACATTAATTGAAACGCGTCCCAAGAAAGTCAAGTCCGTAGGCTTGAAATGAACCATACTCATCTCTATGTTGTTTGTAATTTTATTGTACCTGGAATGCAAAGATTATGCACAGGTAGATGGTTGATTATATTTTGTGAGATAAGGAACAGAAGCTATTTTATTCCTATACCTTGGTAATCGGTGCCTTGGACAAGGAACCTGTCGGAAAACTTGAGGTATTGAATATATGAAGTTCACCACCTGTAATCATTTAAAGTTTGCATAATTTTTTAAAATCAGTTTTAGATTTTTTTGTAGAATTATATAAAAAGTTGTACACTATTTTCTCACAACCTGAGGAATGAAAAATAGTAACAAAGTTTTACTAAAGTGACCTAGAATCCCTACTGTTGCGAACAGCATTCCTGCAAAATAGCAGTAGGTGTCCCCAACGAACACTTGAGCTGGATACCTATTCAATAAAATACACATGATAGTACAAATTCGTGACTCAAATGAGAGTAAATAATAAAAACCGTTTGTGATTAAGAAATTAACACAGTACCAATTATATTTTAAGAGAGCAGCTGAAGTGGCTATGAACGGAAGTAAGAGATGGATTGAGAACATATGGGCATGCGATGGAACTTCTCCCATGTACACCTCGAAAGAGTTGTAGATCAACACAGAGACGGCAATCACAAACGCTTGACCACATTCCAATCCATTGATTCCGGCAAGAATGTTGATTGCATTAGTAGAGAAAACGACAACCATAGCCATATAAATGTAATAGAGTATTCCTGAAATAAATAAACATGACCTTTAAAAATACATTTTGTCCACCTGAAATCTTTTTCGTAGTAACGTTTAACGTACCTAATTCAACTGACTGGCCTATAAAGGGACGCAAAGGCTTGGGAACAATGACAAATGTCACATCAAAAGTAGCATAATAGACTAGCAGAAGTGGAAGAGCAGCAATGGCTGGCAGAAGAAGTTTTACTCTCCATGGAACATCCAAAACATCATCTGCAAACCCCAGGAGTAAGATACATGTCACAGCTAACAAAGCCGTGATGTATTCCACTAACTAAAATTCATACAAAAATTCCATCAGGTTTCACGTTACATTCACAGAATACAAAACAATATGAACCCAACACGTGATTCTGTAAGTCGAGTCGATTACTATTCCAAACCCGGAAGATTTACCTCATGATGTGGAAAACTATCTTTTTGTCGAATAAATTCTTGTCCGAATCTTGCAGGAATAAATAGAAACATACAAACTAGATACACACAGCCGCATAAGACTCCAACTGCTTCTGGCCTGTGAAAACCAAAGGTAGTAAATTAACAATTTATTAAATTGCAAGAAATTTTCATTGGTCATTAGTCATTGTGCCAATAGAGAACCTGCCGGTGATTTATCTGTGTGAAATTTAAGATAGCATTACTTTTCCCTCAAGAAAATAGTTTTACGTGATTGAAACTGACGATCTACGAGCATCAATAAACATTCGGTTTCGATACAAGCAAGGGTAAAGAGCCCGTACTCGCCCTTAATAATTTCCTTATGGAATTACGCTAGTTGCTAACTCTTGCTGTCATTTGATGTGAATAAAACAGGACATAAATACTGCAACTAGACAGGAAAATGACTACTTTTATATTTTAATCCTGAAAAAAGAATGTAGTTGCTTACACTTCAGCTCCCGTAGACTTGCAGAGATCGATTCCAAAAAGGTTCGCACGTACAAATACATCTCTGAACTTGGCTATGAGTCTGCAGGTTACGAAATAAGCTCCAACGCTCAGGAGCAAAAGAGCCCATAGATCAGAGGGCATGTTGGATGATCCAGGTGTGTTCCAGAAGACTAGTATACACAACCAACACTAACTTCACATTTAATTCACTCTGGGAAAAGTCCTGTAAAAGTCTCGTGCATGACCACTCCACGGAACGATTCCCCGAGTACTTTCTTCATGTATGAACTAATTCCGGATTGAGAGCAGGATAGAGCTTTCTTCACAACAGTGTTCTGTTTTAGTCTGTCCTCGTGTACCTGGAAAATAAAGTTGTGGGTTAGCTTTTGCCACCACCAAAGAGCAAACAATTGTCTGATGAGGGTATAAAAATTTAATTGCACATTTGGGTTCCGCTTATTTCCTCACTATCCTCAGCATCGAAGTCTCATAAACCCAAAGATGTTTATATGTGTTTACTCTCTTGAAACTTTTAGAGCAAAAGGAAGCTGCAATTTTCAAGTATGCGGTGCGAATTCAGCAACTGAATGTGATATGAACTACATTCTTTTATTTGAGCGCAATATGGCATTACTTCATGAAATGAAACTTCAATGAAATTGTTTTTCATTATAAAATGCTCCTTGCCTCCCATAGTCCCCCATATCTGTGTAAGCTTTGAAGACTGCAACTGTTGACAGTCATGATAGTCACAAAAATTCATGTAAATTGTCTCAAGTATCAGTTTAGACTACGGCTTCGATACAGCTGTATAACATGTACGGTAAGAATCAAGAGTTAAGCACCTACTGAAATAACCATTGACCAAAAAGAAGCCAATAATCGATCACTATACTATACATATTGCTTTCTCTCAATTTCTTCGTCTGCATATTTGGGAACTTTTCGCCTTTCATTTGCAGAGTACACTATGTCTTCATTCAATATTTTCGTGAAGCATGTTCCACGAACTTTCTCCATTAGGGGAACTACAGCGAGCTTAAATTACGTCTATTTCAATTGCCTACCACCACTCTCGCTCAGCAATACTTGTGATTTGGATCGCTCACTTACTCAACAGCCGAATACTTCTCGAGAATTAATTCAATTTAAATGCCAGATATGAGTATAATTGAGCAAATATTCGTACTTTGAATTAAGATTGAAGTGAGCCACACAATAACAGTAAAATAGAAGCCTAATCGATTTTCCCAGCTATTGGGAAAGCCCGTTTCGAAATCTGCAAAAGTAACCGAAGAAGCTATAGAAGTTTCGTATTCGTAGTCTTGAAGTATATATAATATGCATCGTGTATTTGGCTCGTACGATAAATACACATTCATATGCAGTGGTACACAATGAAAGCTATGGTCCATGCAATCATGAATCTAACCTCTTATTGCACGCAAATCTGATCAATGACAATGCAAGTAATACATAAACCAGAATTACTTTTTACGTACTTTACAGTTTACACTTTGTTAAATCTCCATTTCTCAACTAAACTCAATTGCCCGTTACACGTCAACATTAATAACAAAACAGCAATATAGGAATTCATGCCATTCGTAGAAATCTCATAATTCATAGTTACGGAATGGAACGAAAGTATACTCTGCCTGTCATGCACTTTTGAAAGTTATAGTGACTGGATCTTTGTATGACCTGGCTATCAGTTCTTTGTCTTAAACTTCAGCGTCTTCAGAAACTTAAGATGCTGCTGAATGTTGCTCACTCATGAAAAACAACTTAACAACAATTCAACTTCTTGCATTAACATTAACATATATATATATATGAGTAAAACTCTTTTAACTGGACACGAATGATAACACATTATGCAGATGTATAAAGTATAAACTAGAACAATTTAACTATGATCTGGGTTACAATCTAGCTTATCTAAACACTGCAAATTCGATCTTTATCCTTTTATATACATCAAAAAATGTCTTAAAGTAGAGACTTCAACCTTACCAAAACATTGACACATCAGCAAATGACAAGCTGTCCCACCACCACCAGGCTTAATTATTCTTTGCTCCCTTGGAGTGTGAGCGTAAATCAATGACTGCAATCAGTAGAAGAAGAAAGTAGTCGTAGAGCTGACTTTGTCGTACACGACGACGTCAGTTGAGGACGACAACTGAGGACGACAAGTGGGTGTCGTGGAGGAATGAGAAGCAGCAGGTTAATATTGAGATGGAGGTGCACGAGTGGTGGCCGGGTGACGTCCACAGAGAATGTGTCCAATGCTCATGTCTCTCGCCCGCAGAGTCGCCTCCCCCGACGCAGACTACGAGCCAACACTCAAAGTGTTCTCTCTGTCGTCGTTTAAAAAACACTCTCTCTCTTTGAAGGATTATTTTTGTTGCTTCCGGTCAGCTATTTTTCGAAATTTTTGTTTTTGTTAGTTAATACGTTGATTGACGGTGATTAAAAGGAAGTATGGGCTCGTCAAAGAAGACACACAAGGACAAGGAAAGGAGTAAAGACAAGAAGGACAAGTCTTCGTCAAGGACGAAGGGCGATGAGGTTTCGAAGAAGCGGAGTAGTAAGCGAAGGTCGAGGTCACCTAGAAGTCCTGTAGGAGGGGAGGGTAGGTCACCACCTGAAAGGTCACCTCCATCATCACATGGGAGGGACAGGAAGAGGAAGGTCAAAGATAAGCGGAGACATGGAGAAGATTCTGAAGGTAATCATATTAAAAGGTTTTGGAATATTTTATTTAAATAGAGAATAGAATAGAGTAGACATAACAAGGTATAGCGGCATTTTTATTATTAGGTTAAGTGGTTCCAAGAGTTATTAAAGATAAGCATGGGGTAATTTTTCTTGATTGTAAATGTGAAATTGAGAGACCCATAGTTTTCTGTGGGGGAGGTTACATGGCAGTTTTACTACTGAAAATCTTTGTAATTGTTTTGCAGGTGACAGGAAGGTTGTCGAATTTGAGAGGTGAACTTGTAACGGAATGAAGGCTTAGTAGTTTTATCTTTGGGAATATGAAACTGCTTTCCGTTACCCAGTTCACTTCGAAAAGTAGGTATACGGGTAAGTTAATGGCAGGCTATGGGCCGAGAAGCGATTGTTATTAGTTTTTCCACCTTTTTGATTACCTTGATTTTGCTTTAAAATGCTAATTGTCATTAGTTAGTTTTTGCTCAAATAATATATTCACAAACATGAAACTCAGCCTCCTGTTTATTTTTCTGTTTTTCAGATTCTGATGTACCTGTGACAAAGTCGTCTAGGTATGATGATGACCAAAGGCATCAAAAACCTGAAACCAGATCACCCAGTCCCGAAAAACAGTCTGGAGATGGATCTGTATTGTCTATCGAAGAAACAAATAAGCTTAGAATTAAACTAGGATTGAAGCCACTTCAAATTGAGACACATTCAAGTCGGCAACCCCCACAGGGGCAAAAGTTGTCTGCTAAGACATTGAAGAAAGACGACCTAGAAGATGGAGAACATGAAGAAGAGGAAGAATTTGATGAGGAGACATTACGTCGGATTCGCGAGGAACGAGAGAAAGAGGGGGAGACGTTTTGGAAAGAAAAAGTAGATTTTGTTCACGCTCCAGCTGAAAGTTTAACGCAAAAGCGAAAATCTGATAAGATCAGGGAAAAACTAACGACTCTGAAAGAAAAAAGGAAGATTGAATCAAAGTTGCTAGTATCGAAAGGTCTGGGAGAAGATTCTGAAGAAGAAGACTTAGATGCTGCGAAGTGGGTACTGAAGCAAAAAGAACTTGCTGAACAGAAAGCCCTTGCTGCTAAACGGGTATTAAGATCTGTAATTAATAGTTTGTGAGTAATTAAGTTAATAGCAATTATTTTATTATTCATACTTAAGGCCAAAGAATTGGATGACCTGGACAACGAGTTTGGAGTAGGCGAAGTTGTGGAGTCCCAATTCGTTAAGCAAAGAAGCAAAGCTTATTCGGGCAATGATTTGAAAGGGATGAAAGTACTTCATGATCAGGTAACATTTTATAGACGTGAAATACATCGCTCTTATTCGTTGGATTTATTACTTTATTTCAAATAAGTCCAGTAAGTTATGGTAATTGGTATGTATTTTTACTTGTAGACTCGAATTAAGGAAGGAGAACAAGTTGTCGTTGTTTTGAAAGATAAAGGTGTATTAGACGAAGAGGATGATGCGTTGATAAATGTCAATATGGTTGATGACGAAAAGTTCGAAAAGGTTCGTGTCTCTTTTCCTGTCAGCTTACTCAGCTAAATAATGGAAAAATTAACATTAATGTATTTTTAACATTTCAGAATGTACAAAACAAAAAACTTCGACCCGAATTACACGGGTATGATGCATATGATGAAGTGGACTTCGACAGTGCTGGAAATCTCAAAACCAAAAGCCTTTTGGGCAAATATGATGAAGAGATATCTGGACCAAGTCAAGATACTTTCGTTATTGGAGAAAATATATCCGAAGAAACTAGGCGAGCCCGGATAAGAGAAAAAATGATAAGGTCTGATAGAATTCTTGAGTCTGCTGAAGGAACTTCATTACGGCTTGCATCTGATTTTTACACACCCGATGAGATGGTGTCATTCAAAAAGCCGAAAAAGAAGGTATGCACTGCATTCAGTTAGTAATAAAAACTTATTAGTCTATAAATTAACCTAGTCATTAAACTTCTCCAGGTTCGAAAAGTTAGGAAAGTACTGAAAGCTGATGATATCCTGAAGCTGGATACAGAAATCAACCCTGCTCCGGCTGGAGTCATCAATCAGCAGGACTTGGGCTCTAGGAAGAGGTCGTCGACGGGCGGAATTTCAATAAAATCAGAGGTTCAAGATATGGAAATCGATTTAGAGATTGATGATTTGTCATCTTTTAGTAAGTTATAAATTTCGGATTTAGTTTGTTTTCAAAAATTTATAAACTGACATTATTTGACTTCTTTATAGCCACAGAGGTTGATATTTCGGATGTGAAGTTGGAAGACGAAGGGGATATTGATTTCCAGCTTGCCTTAAACAAAGCAAGAAAACTGAAACAAAAACAATCTGCAGGAAAGCAGAAGACGCCAAACGTAAGTTAATGTCATAATATTGTTATCCTGAGTCAAGTCTTAAATCTAAATTTTCATTTTACAGGTAGCTGATTTAATCCTACAAGATATCGAAAGAGAAGGTCAGGTGAAAACTAGATACGATGACGCGGGTTCGTCGATAGTACTTCATGCAACAGCCGAGTTCTGCAGAACGTTAGGTGATATTCCGAGTTTGGCTGCTGAGAATCTTTACGGTGACGAAGAAATGGTAAACGCAGTCGGGTTTTTTTACTTACAATTAGATAAAGAGTGGATTGTACCTAAGTGAATTCAATTTTTTTACTGAAATCTGGTTATAATTTTAGGACTTTGAGCAAGATGAAAAGCATAATGCATTGGCAGAAGATAGAGGAACTTGGAATGAAGTAGACATAGGTAAATACTTATGCTGTACTCTTTAAAAGTCATAATAACTTCGTATGCCTCTTTTAATAGTTAAATGTAATCTATTTATTCATGTAGATGAAACACCAGTTGATATAACACGAGTTCCCGAAGAAGAACAGGAACCGATTTTGGAGCAAGAACCGGATGTCGGTATTGGATTGGCCGGGGCTTTGAAACTAGCTGAAAAGAAAGGATATTTGGAACAAGAAAAAATCAAGAGGATGGGAGCAGCCAAGTTGACAAAACTACAGGCCCAGCACTACACAATCGAAGATAAAAATTACGAGGACGAACGAGTGGGTCATAAAAGAGATTTCTATTCTGGCCCTCAAACTGAATTTCGAGAAAAGGATGGCTATAAGCCGGAGATCAAGTTGCAGTATAATGATGAAGATGGAAAACCGATTTCTGCTAAAGAAGCCTTTCGACTTCTATCACATAAGTTTCACGGGAAAGGTTCAGGGAAGAACAAGATAGATAAGAAGAGAAAGAAGGGAGAGCAAGAAAAGGTATAGGTTGGATTTTGTATATACTAGATATTATAACCGTAATATAGGCTCTCTCCTAAACTTTATTGCTTGTATCATTCCAGCTTCTGCAGCACATGAATTCTACTGATACTCCGCTTGGGACACTTGGACTTCTGCAGCAAAAACAAAAGGAGACACATTCGGCTTATCTGGTTTTATCTGGAAGCAAGGCCCAACACAGCTTAAGCAAAAGCAAGCGTTAGGAGTACGGTATTTTGTTTCAAACGACACAGTTTGTCAGTGATTATTTTACCTTCACCGATTCTGAAAAAAATGATTGATTAAATAATTCTACTTCGTAAAAATGGCTTTAAAAGGCATGTGCTTTATTCCAGTAGAAATAGTATTTTGCATCATTTTTTACTGACAAGTGAATATTGTGAATGAATTGTAAGTTTTAGGATGATTTGATAGTTAAGAACAGCCTCCACTGCCGCACCCACCTCCATTTCCACTGCCACAGCCACCTCCATTTCCACTGCCGCACCCACCACCACTACCACATGCACCAAGGCGCCCTCCTTCATCTTGAGTCCCTTCTTGTTGATTCAAGAAGCATTTCTGAGCCCCAGGAGCACATCTATGATTGTCACCTTCAGTGTAAGTAATACTGCAAGGTTTCATGAAGACTGTAACGGGTTCCAGTGGCTGACATGGTTCAATCTGAGTTTCAGTGGATGTTGGTTCTCCACAATAGTTAGTTTCTTGCTGACCATTTGGATGTTGAGGACATGGACGGTTATCATTGCAGCAGCAGCATACAGCTGGAAGCGAGCATTTAATGTTGGGGCAAACATCCTCAAGAAACGCACGATAATTGACGCACATGATTTTCATAGGTGGCTGCGGTTCAACCCATTTCATCACACACTAAATGCAATAGAATACGTAAATCCGTGTTGCAACCTTAGAATACAACTATAACTCTCAATTTTCTGTTTTCAATTACTTGAACTGCTGCAGGTTTGGCAATCGGAGCTGGATTTTCCTCCCAGTTCAGGAAGCGCAAAAAGTCACAGTAATCTACTCGGTTGCACAGATCTCCCTCGGGTGATGGGAATCTAATTAAACAAATTAATTGTTAGGACCTGAACAAATATCATGAAGAAATTCAGATAAGCTTTATTGAATTGATCATTCGTTTCTCCGTTCCAGCCATTCCAACAGTCTCTCCAGAAAGATGGAAATTGGCAGCATGTATTAGATAGATTCGTAAAATACAAACTAACTTGTCAACCAAGAAGTTCAGCAAATCCTTGAAGAGAGGTATTTTAGCTCCCTTTACAGTAGCCCTTAAAGTCTCTCTGTCCACTCGTCCTGTTCGGCATGGATCGTGATAACGGAAAGTGTACTCAACTCTGGCAAGCAAGATTCGATCATAGTGGAATCGACGAAGCTCCGTTTGAGCAATAGCTCTGTGCACAAAACATTGAAAATTTATTCGAGACATAAATGAAGCATGACGAATCAGAAATGTAATACGAACTGTAATGTAAGAAAGTCAACTCCTGGAGGGGGAGTCTTTGCTGCATAAGCTCGACTCAAGGTGAGGACTTCGTGTTCGCTGAGACCGCATTTCGTCACTTGAAGCAGCAGCGACTTGAAGTTTCGCAAATCCATAACTCCTTGCAAGCATGTGTCGTTTTCGGCAAAACATTTTAAGACTTCTTCAGATTGCAAAGGACCAAATGCTTCTCTAACTTTCTCCAAGCACAAGCAGATATTCGCGTGCGGAAACTGCAACAGGAGAGAGATTAAACGGTGTCTTATTCACTTTATTCTGGTGACTATCAGTCGTTATATATACACTTACCAAATGCTTATTGGCTTCCATGTATGAGTAAGTAAACTCATCAGCGTTAAGCAAATGAAACGAGAACCCATTGATGGTGAGAATGTTTCCTACGAACATGTCTTTCGTTGCATAGTATTTGGGTTCTTCTCCAATGTGTGGTTGGTGACCAGGTTTCTTGACTTTCCCCCTAACAAGAAAGTTTCCTTTTGGTAACCCCGAGTTCGGATGCTCTTTTTCGAAAACCTGAATCGTGTCGTCTGCCATGTAATAGTTAATAACGAAGCGTCGGGAATCATTGACATGCTGCAAGGCTTTGTGAAACTTGGACTCGAATCGGAGTATGTCCCTATTAATTAAAAGACATTCATTATAGATTCAGAAGTTTAGAGAAGATATTAAGATATACAGAACATACTTTTCAAGCATCGCTTCTTTCCTGTAATCTTTTACTGCAATTTTCATTTCCAATGTGTTGCAGCTACCAAGATCGTCCTCCCGGCCCCATCCATGGTATGGTGGAACTTTCGGTTCTGGTATTTCCATTTCAGTTTGCTCGTTAAGTTCCAAAGGTGTGAAGTCCTCTGAAAGGAATAAAAACAATAGTGTTGATTCTATTTCCCTTCTATACGCTTCAAAATTATATATTTTCCTTCAGCAATGACATAGCAAGGTGCTTACCGACTTGGTATTTTTCACGGTAGTATTGTCTTGTAAACTCGTCGCAATTAGTGATAATAAATGGTCTGCCATAAATGTTCAGAACAGCCCCGATAGCCAAGTCGTTATCCCGATAGTATTCATCGCTTCCAACTTGATTTCCCAAATTGTCAACCATGTAATGAGCCTTCTTACTTCTTGTTCCATACATTGAGCCGAAAACATTTAAAATGGTCAATGGTGTCTTTTCTCCTGGAAGTCCTACGAGCTTTTCTGGAGTCTATTATTGGAGGTTTTGATATTATGTCTGCTGACTTACTTTCATTTTAATCACAATAATTAATACACTTACTTTGGGTACTTGGCTTCGTCTCAAGAACAATGGAAAGGCTTCATAGCCAGAATTCGGCTTAAGAATTTCCCGAATCTCCATTGTGTGGTCAGTGAGAAAGTAATGAATCACGAATTGCCTCAAGTCTCCGTACATCTTACATCGGTCATCCCAATAGCTCCAAAACCTCAGAACGTGGTCCGAATGTTGAAGAAACGGTCCCCTTGTGTCAACGACATGGTGGGGCTTCCTGGCAAACTGAGCGACTTTTCTCTGTAAGTTATTCAGACATAGTATGTAAGTAGGCATACAGGGAAAAATAAATAGTTAAAAGTGTTCAATTATATTGCGAGTGAAGTACATCTTTCATCTTCTCTGTGCCTGGATCGCATGGTAGATTCGTATTATGTGGAACTGGAATACCCAAGCGGTTCAAAAACTTCCTTGTAAATGCATCGCAAGCGCATATCTTGAATGATTTCCCATACAGCATAACTTCACAGCCCACATTGAAATGCTCCAAAGTGTAAAATGAGTCCGTGCAAGGCTCCGGCAATGGGATTCGATGTCTCCGAATGATCTGACCTTGTGGAAGTCCAGCATTGTGAGTTTTGGGCTCCATGACTTGAATAGTGTCATCTTCCAGAAAGAAATAGATTTTACATTGGTGAATTCTGTAGTTCTCAAGTTCTGATTCTGGAATAGGCTCCTGGTAATAGGCGTCGAAACAGAGGACCTACGGCAGAAGTTCGCCTTTAATCGAATATTCAATGTTACTAGCATTGCACCACATGAAACATGAAGAGACCTGCTTATCATATGCTATCCACGCTGGAACCTTTGATCCATGACTTGTGGGGAACACTGAATGGTCCGGTCCAGTACGAATTGGGGCCCATGGTGGTGGAGTTAACCCTCCGATTCCAGGTTTGTGTCGAGGTCCTCCCTGGTCAGCCAAAATATTTATTCCCTTGTTGAATGTGAAGTGTCCAGCTCGATTGAAGCGATCAGCTCCAATCTGCAAACAGGAGGAAAAGTTAATAATCAATGTTGTAGGCTTTTAGCTGCAGCTTTTCAATATTCTATTGGGCAGTTTTCAATAAGCACTTACATTCAGATCGAAGTTGAATCCCGGCAGACATGGAAGGCTCTTGACCAAAGCCCGGTCAAGTTGACCACCTAAGTAATTAGTCGAAAAATTCATCCTGGCGTGAACTGGAAAGACGCTTTTGTGGAAGTTTGATCAATTCTGAAGCTGAAAATTCTCTGCGTTCTCGCAGCTCCTGCCTCTTCGGATCTTCGACGACGGGTCGATAATTATTAGTTTACATGACAATCCCCGTTGGCAATTCGAAATTTTCAAGACATTTCAGCCCTTATAAAATTCGCATGAGAGTAAATATGTATTAGAAATCATCGAGCATTGGGCCTATACTATACGATCATCGCAGCACATTGAATGATTGAACAAAGGCGTGCATGACATGTAAATGATGATGAAAACAAAGCATATTCATCATAGACTAACAAGGGAAGAGGGAATGACAAACCTTTCTACCTAATCAACTCTCACATAATATAGTGCAATGCTGTCAAGTCTCACTCACTTTTATCACATGTTCATAGTTCATATACAGCAATGGATAGTAAATAGTAGCGTCATTGCATTATAGCTAGCAGCTGCATCCACTGCTGCAACGCCTGCAACATAGTAATAATAATAAAAGCAGGCTCTCGGCCTCTTCGTATGCATTGCATTGGAGAGAAGCAAAAAGTGAGCGGAGAGTGGACTCGAACTGGGAGCGTAGAGATAAGTATGGGTTGTTTTGCGTTGGACAAATGGCTGGGAGTGTGGCGCACTCCTGTAATCCTGCTTCTGGGAGGCCAGGGTGTGTGGATGACTTGAGTCGGGGAGCTCCTGGGTGGTGGCAGGCTACGTTGACTAGGCGTCCCATCTAAGCCGGGAGTCAATATGGGGAGCCTCGAGGAGTCTTGGCTTTCCAGGTTGGTTAAGGATTGGCGAACCGGGCCAGGGGTGAAAACCAGCAGCTCAAAGCACAACGCTTCCGGTAGTAGTGGGACGGCGCCTGGGAGTGCCTCCACCAGTCAGCCTCGGCAAAATAGGCAGACCGCACCCTAACTTTTTGCTACTTTTTGCCCCATCTTAATCTATGCACAAGGTAAAGTTATTTATTAATGATACTCAGGTAAGGACAATTGATGCGGGTTCTTTTCTTTTATGTAGGATGCAAATGAAATGCGAAGAGGAGTAAATAAAACTCAAGTCAAGTGTCAATTCAGGTTTAAAACAAGTCAAGTTTATTCCACGTGTAATACGCATGCTGTGGATATTGGAAGTCAATAATAATAGTCGTGTATGGTATATAAAAT
>Ga0194135_10001423_pt1 | contig 14286 bp, 20 predicted proteins | sample LitLau_LLRF_2013_FD_134024 | JGI IMG/M metagenome (GOLD analysis project Ga0194135, IMG submission 134024) | Freshwater sediment microbial communities in response to fracking from North America - Little Laurel Run_MetaG_LLRF_2013 (version 2) | ecosystem: Environmental > Aquatic > Freshwater >...
AATAGGCCCATGCTCTTCGGTGTGACGTCAGGGAAGCCATAAGTCCCACTGCCACTGTAGAGACTGAACCACTGGGGCTGATTCGAAATGTTTTTGTTGGATAACCTCAGATCGAATATCCATGTCTCATGTTCCAGAGTCTCATAGGAGTTTGGGTCCGCGTAGTAGACGCGGTAACCCGGATTATTGACTTCATAGGGGGTGAGACTCGGGGAGATCCATTGATTGCTAATTGGCTGATGCTCAAGGTCATACATGACTTTGAGTTCTCCGTAATGAGTATGTCCATAGAATTGACCTTTGACTGAACGGTGATACCTGCGGGTTGAGAGGAGAGTTAAGTTAGATTTAGATCAAATTTATTCTCTTCCAGCCCGATTCCGGCGTTAAGATTCAACTCACAGGTCTCGTCTACCTCAAAATGACGTTGTAGAAATTTTTAGCAAAGACGCGGAAGCATTCCTCGTGCGTAGGCGGTACGTGGCCAACAATGTGAACAGCCTGGTGTTTCATTTCAGCCTGTTGGAGGTGGTTGATGAGCCATTTTAATTGATTTCCGGTGTCACCTGGTTCATAAATCTGCCATCTGCAAAAATTCAGAGTATTTTTGGTAATGTGTGAAAATTACATAAGATAGGAGTGTAACTTGAAGATATTGCATTGCTGTGGGATGAGGGAGATGAGATGAGACGAGCTTCCTTCACAAGACTCATCCGACGCAAAGCGAATGCATCTCATGGCAACTTTTCTTTACAAAAGGCTTTGATACAATTGTTCTCGGCGTCTGGGTTAAACTCTCGCCTTTTGAACGACGCTCGGGCGGATCGAAGCCTACCTCAGTGGAGTTGATGATTGGCTTACTACTGTAACTGAGCTCACAGCAATGCTGAAATAACGCTCGCCGTTCTGATCCACTAATTTTTTTGGGGCTAAGTTGACCCGGATGAAGATTGAATTGAAAGTTAGTCATCCTTACACGTTGAATTCGTAGCAAAAGTTGGTGTTGACGACGAGAATCTTAAATTTGTCGTTGACTTCCAGCGCGTAGTAGCCGTACGCCAGGTACAAGTCTTTTTGACTACTGGGGATCCATTGCTGGTAAGCCTTGTAGGTGACATTGTAGATCCATGTCGTGTCGAGGTCATTAGGTACTCCTGCCGGGCTGTAACTACAAAGGAAAAGAATTCAATTAGATTGGAACTGGACTGAGGACTCAGCGGGGAACTTCTTTGGAACTTTACAAATTGACGGGGTGAGGCTCGTGGTTTCCCAAAACCGGAACCACGGTCATATTGGGAAAGTACTGGAGAATGAGTTTGGCCGTATTTTGAATAACTTTTGTGTTGTCGGCTTGAGTCGTGGAATAGACATTGTGTGGCACGATGTCACCCGTCATGTAGAAAAACTTTGCGTCCTGAGTAAAATAATGCAAGTGTCAATTTGACAAAATTAAAGTTTATAAACTAGTTTGAACTTTACAGAATGTTCCTCTGAAATATGCTTGAGTGACAGTTCGAAGGTCGCATAGGAGACGTCACATTTCCTGGGATCTCCGAACTCCCCAGCTTGGAGAGCCTTGTCAAACAATGGACGACCCTGACTTCCCTGACAGCAAAGAATCTTATTATCACACTCTGCATTGGCTCCGACCTCGTAAAGCGGGTCAATGTGAAGGTCCGACAACTGAATAATCTTGATTCTTCCAGTCTAAACGGAAATATATTCACATATTCATATAATAAGAATTTGTATGCGGGATGAGTTGATGAATGGAATAACGTGTTTGTTAACTCACATTATCAATTCCATGTTTCCGAAAGGTCAAGCTGGGTGGGGCTGGATTTTTTGGCTTAATCCCGAATTTCCCCTTGTGCTTGAGTATCTGTGGTTTCTCTGGTGGAATTTCGACGGCCCATTCCAACTGTGGAGCGTACGTGGTGCAACCATGGGATTGGAGAAAGACACCGCAGAACGTTTCCGACGTCAAGGTAGGTATTTCCTTGAAGATGAAGACGAAGGCGGGACCGTAGCGCTCAACGATTCCCGTACACACTTCCGGAGTCCCAATTTGGAATAATTTGCAAACAAATGTGGCAATTCGATTTATGTCAGTTGCTGACATGTTATAGACACGGACCTATGAACCGCAAAGTAAGAATACAAATTTACCCATTTGTAGAATACTGTAATTGTTAAACGCTTGATTCCTCACCTTGTACATTAAAAATCCAATTCCTATTTTACATGCGCTGCAAATCCCAGCAGATTTCATTCGATCTGCTGCAGCTTCATAAAGTTGTGTAAAAATTGACAAGTCCGGGACATCGCTTGGTGGGGTCGTGGTATTTGGTTGTTTTGTAATCATTTGAGTGTAGACATAATTATCCAGCGCCAGGATTTGGCGCTGCAATTCCGGATCGTCTCCTAATGAATAGGACACAAAATTACATGTTACAAAGAAAAGGATTTTCTGAGTTGATTTACCTGCTCCTTCTACTTCAGAGGCTTGGAATTCACTTGAATTAGTCAATACAAGTATTAACAAAGAGCAAAGCGTATAGTGGAAATGTACACATACAATGGTGGACGTTCGTTTAGACGCCATTTTTAATTGAGGAGATGTGAGGCCCATGAATGTGAAACGTTTCAACTTCCAGGTTATCCAATTTATAAACCTCCAGATTAGGAGTTTGACTGTGAGATTCCAGAAAGGATAAACTCAAGCTAGTTCGTTTACTTCCAGAAATACCATGCTGCTGATGCCGATGTCATGTCCTCGACCCACTTACCTTCAATTCATTTGAACCTTCGCCTTACAGTTTCATAATCAACAGGTGCATTTAGTGATAGGTTTCCAGAATTCGATGCTGAACTCAAGTTGATTATCAAGGACTACACAAATGAATTAGTTTCAGAAATTAGTATTCACGTAATATGGTATCATGATCGATTAGCATGAGCGTCCCCCCTGGTCTTTGCCAGACAAAGATAAAAGACTACGGGTACGGAAACTTGGCAGAGTTTGGCAAAGGTTGTATTCTGTTTGTTGAATAACATAGATCAGTATGTTATTATAGTAATGCTAACTGGACTTTGAATGTATTGGAGTAGAGGTTCAGGGGTAAGGGACGTCTTTACGGGCTCGTGTCAGGTCAGGGACGAAAGTGAAAGTGACGGATCTGATCTGGTGTCACAGCACAGGGTCAAAAGTTACTCCAACCGAGGGTTCTGATTGGTGGATTTTTTTTAAATGAGGGGGTCGCTGAACTCAAGATTTGACTTTTCTTGAGAGGCATCAATGAGTTACACACTTTCTTTCATTGCTATCGTCAGCAGCGCGGAGGTTCCAGAAATGTGTTAGATTTCTTGCTTGTCATTATGTCGGAGACAATTAAAATCTCGGACACCCAACTTCTTCATAATTAGTAATTAAGATCTTTTAATATGAATTTACCCACATACGAAGGAACGAATAAATTAAAAAATTAACAATAAATATAATTTCTTAGTGGCTAACGATTGAAATTATAAAGTCAAGTCAAATTTAACAGTCTTGTCATTGTCTTTGTTTGGATTCCTACACTAATGTCCACCCATTGTTCTAAACGTCCGACTAATGCAACATGCGTCGAGAGTCATTTTGTATTCGGAGTCTTTCTTTTTGTCCAATTCGTCAAAGGTCAATTGGCTTGTCAGCAGCGTCTATGAAGATGGGACTGAAGCAGACTCAGCCTGCTTAACCGAAATGAGGGACTTTCTTAGAACCGTTGAAGGGCTGCAGGTGAATTTCTGACAGTCGGAAGATTGAATCCCCTTTGAAATCCGATCCACCCACTTTGTGCCCGGTGTGGAGGACGACTTTTCCAGAAATCTAAGAAAGAATGATAAACATTTCAAATTATGAGAAATGATTTAGGAATTCGGAAGGAATTACGAAGATTCTTACTCTTGAACCCATGTAGGATTGAATCCATAATTTCTTGCAAATCTCGTCGCTTCACAACTTATCCTTTCGATGCAATCCTCCGCCAGGGCCAGTTCCTTCAGTTCCCTCGCCGTGGTCTGCAATCTTCCAACAGTTGGGACCGTGATGACTGGGACAGGGACGAAGAGGAGGAGCAACAGAAGTGGGAGCGCAATGGGTAGCAACGGGAGTAAAATCAATGGAAGTAGCAGCGGAATTAGAAATGGGAACACAAATGGGGCCACTGCCTTGACTCCCTTCAAGCCCTTGAGTCCCAAGAGTCCGAGGAGACCCAAGGCTCCACTTCCTCCACCGCCACTGTTTCCCGAGAACTCATCCTCTTCTCCATATTGCTGGTACGGCGTCCCATAATTTTGCATGGGTGCTCCTACGACCAATCAAAAATCAGTTTAATGAATTCCAGCAGAACTTCAAACATGGAAAATCTCCATGCGCTAATCACTTCTCGCTCTCACCGTACTGCTGCTGATGATGACTGTCACTTGGAAACATTTGGTAGTGATATTTGGTGGCCTGCGCGTGACCTAGGTCGGTCCCGCCGCTGGAAGCAGCTGCCTCTGCATATGAGTCCCGGGCCAATGCCTGACCTCCAGAGTAGGCCGAGGACGGCGGGCTGTAGGCAGGGATGCTGTTCGTATACTGACCAGTGTACCAATCATTTTGATGGGCAGGGACACTACCGACGTTTTCTCCTCCCCTTACACCATTACTGGAAAGAATGAACGGATTTAGCACCAAGACGCTAAGAATCTCCCGAAGCATTTTGGAGTAGTGCTTATGAAGACTCAGGTTGAAAAATTGAATCAAACGTATGAGTTCCGAACTGAAATACTGTTTCACATTATCCCTCCTGTCAAAATGAATCCACCTCTTCCAAATTCCCACGACTAAATGTGACAGTTGTAACAAATCCCCAGCATTTTATAGTTAGGTGACAAGACAGGGAGTAGTGCAGTGAGGGATGGGCCCATCGCAAGTATGACAATCAATAAGTTTAGAGCACCCATCATCGGGTCAAGTGGCGTCTCTTCGAATCCGAATCCGTAAAGCTGAATGAATTCGAATGCTTGAGGAATTCCATAAGGAATGTTTGCACTTCTTAGGATCTCATCCTCATCTTCATCATCTCATCTTCACTTGACACTGAAAGGTTTTGAGGTTATTTACACAAGGGTGTGGGGTGTTGAAAGAAAGAATCATCACTCCTACTGACCAACATTTTAAAGTTTAATGCCATGGCTGGGTCGTCTTTTTAACTTATTGTCATAACCATGCACTCCGAGCTTCTCTGCCAGATAGTTGATGAATTCAAACTTGAAAAATGGATGTTGGTGAGTCGAGTTTATGATTTCAGCGATTATAAATATAAAATCTAATTAAGAATAATTTAATAATAACAGAAAAGTAAGATATAAAAGTGTCCGTCCTGCTCTGGAGGTTAGAATAGGGTCATAAGGTCGCAGTCAGTCCATCGTAAGATCTTTTGAAGCATCATCGTAAATTATTCTCGCCTTCGTTTCGTCAGATCGTTTGGCAAGTCTCGTTAAGTTGCGTTGAGTCATTCAAAAGATGCGTTTGGATCGTCGCGTTCCTATTTTAGTCATTTACCTTCAGAGATTTCTGTAAGGCAACTACGGGGCGACAAGTGTATGAACTACACGCTGTTGTGCTGCGACTAGCTCTGGCCAGCTTCTCAATCCATTTTGACTCAGGCGAGACCTTGTCCAGCAATCTAAAAAAGAAATGTAAATTTCAATTATCAATAAATTCAATTGTGAATGGAGCGGTGGGCCTTTCCGGTTTAAACCCTTACTGATGAACCCAGTGAGCCTCGAATCCTAATCCCCTGGAAACTCTGAACGCTTCACAACTAATCCTCTCCAGACAATTTTCACTCAGGAGGGTCTCTTGGACGTTTCTAACGGCAGAAACGGAGAGGGCTCGTCCAACGACCACCACTGGCACAACCGGAAGAAACCAAGCAGCGATGAAGATTGGGATTATTATTATTAGTCCAATAGGGAGTAGAATAGGTAGAATTGGGATAAGCAGGGGCAGAAACGGAGCTAATTTAACAAGTTTCAGTTTCTTCAGGACGAGGGCGACGAGACCAAGGATTCCCAGTGCTCCAGCCCCTTGCCGATTATTTCCGTCATCGCAGATTCCGCCAAACGTCCTGCAGAGCCACCCTCCGCCCGACTCTGGACAATAAAAAAATATAAGCTCACTTTTCATGCTAAAAGCTTCATATTCCTGGGGTTCATTCACCTTCAGCGGGTGTGGAATGATAGTAGCTGTTTGAATGTGTATCTCCTCCTGAATGATGCGGATAAATCGTGTAATGGTAAGCACTCGGAGGTCCAAAATGATCATTTCCGGACCCTGCACCAAAATCTCCGCCATGCACAGCTATACTGGGCTGGTGCGGATTCGCATTCTGGTACTGGTGCTGATCCTGGTTCTGGTACTGGTGTGGATTCGGATTCTGGTACTGGTGCTGATTCTGATTTTGGTAGTGGTGCTGATTCTGGTTCTGGTACTGGTGCTGATTCTGGTTCTGGTACTGGTGATTGGGCTGTCCAAAATCAGCCGCAGCGGACGCATATGAATCTCCGCTGGAACTGTGGTCAGTCACTGGTAACTCCCTCTTGGTACTTGCAATTTCATTTCCCTTTTGCATTTTTAGTTCCTGTTCCCAAGTTGGATTGCCAGTTACCACCAGTGTAAAAGGTGCTAATAAGACGACGATAAAGCGCCTGAGAAACATGACGAGGGATCAAATTCGGGACTTGATACTTGAAGATCTTAATGGGACACTTGGACTAAACCTGCTGACAACAATGACATGCTCAAGTACTTTCCTCCGACTGAAGTGGTTGAATTGATTTTGATTTATTTTTATACAGGTAGGCATTAAGGGCATTCCATCTTGAATGTCATTGCCAGTATCAACAGGCTAAAGAAATTAGCATGTCAAATCCTACCGTTGGCCTACTGCCCGCCCATGCCAATCCGCATCCGCATATGGAAAGCATTTAGACTCAATTAGGCTATTTAGTGATTTTGGATTAGAGGCCAACAGAATTTGACATTGTTCATAGCCACGGCGAGGCGAGGGCAGTCATTTGGGGCACTTTGAGGGATTAAGCGCTAAGTACTTTGCTAATTAAATTAAATTTCAGCTATTTTAAGCTTTTCCAGCTTTCACTTTTGGGAGCTTAGCTCAGGGGAGAAGGTCCTTCTGAATCGTGTGCGTGTAATTGTAATTGAATTGCAATTGCGCTCTTGGAAAGTGCTATTTTAATTTTATTTAGCTAGATGCGGATGTGGATTATAAAAATTAAATGACTGCTTTAAAAAAAAAAAAAAGTAACTTGCTGGATTGTCCAGAATCCATATTAATCTGGGATTCGATTCGCTAATGCGAAAATGCGACTAATTGATTTAGGTAAAGACATGTTATTAGAGTGTCCTTTGCAATCTCGGTTCTGTAGCCTTAAGGGTAGTGGGTGTACCAATTTCTTTAATCCTAGGCCGCGGCCGCGGCGGCGTCTCTTTCTCTTCCCTTTCTCTTTCTCTTGCGAGATTTCCTTTTCTTTCTTTCATTTGTGCAAAAAACTGCGACAAGAAGAACGTGTCGCCGCGCCGCCGTTGCTGTTGTTCCTTTCTTGAGTCCGAAATCCAAAATATTTCTACCCAACCCCAAATTTGATGAAAAACGAGTTCCATTCACCATTTACATTTTTTCTTGTTCTCCCCACCCACAAATCACCTTTCTCCATCCACAAATTCTAATCACCTTTTCTTTGAGTCTAGTCCGTCTGCCATCGTCATCTCGTCACTCTCACTGGTGATCATCACCTAGCTTTACTTCGTGAGCAGAAGCGAGTTAGGTAAGTTTACAAAACTGAAAAATTGGGCTCCCGTTGTTCATACTTCATAGTAAGTACTGTACCGTGTGCTAGTGTGTTTGACATCATCGGCAGCAAAAGGTAAGCAGACTGCACACCGCAGACAACGGAGGGTTTTGGATTGGGATTCATCTTCTTGTATCTCTTCTCTTGCTCTTGTCTCTCGGAATTGGGAAGACGAAGGGTATTTGAAAAGAACATAAGCATAGTAATTGTAGTCTTAAGCATTAGGCTAATATTAGATCGGCATGCCGTGCTGGGATGAACGCAAAGCATCTGTGTATTTATTGCTCTTAGGTTTGGTTTAGTCCATAGTTTCTAGTTTGGTTGGTATCTCCTCCAACCGGAGCACTCACACTTCGCCTTTCTTCTTTCTTAACATACGACCTACTGGGCGTAAACTCGTCACGTCGTCTTCGTCACTCAAGTATTTATCTTTCATAAATCTTCCAATCAATCCCAAGGTCACGTCCTCGGCCAAGGCAAAGGCCCTCAAGGATTTGAAGCATCAGTCTAAGAAGAATCCCCAACAACAAACATTGTGATTGGTAAATTATTATTCGTAGTTTAGTTTAATTTCTTACTGTTTTTCTTTTTTGGTCATCGGCCGATTTTGGCTGTTTCTCGTGGCGTGGTATCTTTTGTCACTTCACCTATTTTGATTCGATTCCATACCGAGGGGGAGGACCCAAGTTTAAAGGTTTTCAGTTAAGGCGTTTTCTGATTTCGGCGAATGTTAATTAACTGTGCGGCCCGGTCTAGTTAGGTCATACGCACATGAGGTCTTTTGCACACGTGCTGTGCTAAGCATACTTGGTATATAGACTACTTAAATGCTAACTAAATGACGATGGGGATGGGGAAATACCAGCTTAAACTCTCACTTATTTTGCATAAATGCCTCTAATTAACTAGTTGGAATCTATACAAAATTGTACATACTCTGTTGGTTTCCAGTTTACATCTACCGTCTAAAGAATGCTAAACATAGCTCGACGTTGTTCGCTGATCAGCGGGAATGGCCGTGTGGTTTCATTACCTCTGCGAGCCATGGCTTCCGGTTCCGGTGTACAGCATCAGATTCCGGAACGACTCCAGTACATTCCCGATGCAGATGACCCTCCGTTCTTTGAGATGGTTGAGTACTTTTTCCATCGGGCCTGTCAAGTAGCTGAACCAAAGTAAGGCATCTCCCAATTCCTCAACAAGGACTCATCTCCTCAACTGCCAATTAAACCTATTAATTTTTTGTTTCCAGATTAGCCGCTGAAATTAAAATGGGTCCGAAAGCAACCGTGGAGCAAAAGAGGGAAAGGACAGCTGGTATCCTGAGAATTATGGAACCCTGTCATCACGTCCTGGAGATGTGCTTTCCTGTGAAAAGAGACGACGGACGATATGAGATGATTACTGGATATCGTGCTCAGCACTCGAATCATCGAACCCCGACTAAAGGAGGTGAGTCCTACATGTGCATTGCATTGTAGCCATCTCTAATTTAATGACGCTCATTAACAATATGTTTTTGACGCAGGTATCCGATACAGCATGGACGTCTGTGTGGACGAAGTCAAAGCTCTGTCTGCCCTGATGACTTTTAAGTGTGCTTGCGTGGATGTACCGTAAGTTCTTTTAAGTTGTTTTCTTGAACCATTTTATCATGGATTAAGTTAAACTTGAAACGCAGCATCTTAAATCATAAGGTTCGGAGGAGCAAAGGCTGGTGTAAGAATTAACCCCAGGGAATACTCAGCTAACGAATTGGAGAAAATTACTCGACGATTCACTCTTGAACTAGCAAAGAAAGGATTCATTGGACCAGGAATCGATGTTCCAGCCCCTGACATGGGTACAGGGTAAGTAAAGCATAGCCATTCTGACAAAATATCAACTGCAACAATCATAATTTAACTTTTATGTTTATATAGAGAGAGGGAGATGTCGTGGATTGCAGACACATATTCAAAAACGATTGGGCACTTGGACATAAACGGTCATGCCTGTGTTACAGGTACGTCAAAATCTTTTATTCCTGGGTTAGGCGTTAGGCGTTCCTTCAAAATGCGTACATTCATTCCCAACATTCCCAATATTTTAGGTAAACCAATCAACCAAGGTGGAATTCACGGACGAGTCTCAGCCACCGGACGCGGTGTTTTCCACGGTCTTGAAAACTTTATCATGGAAGCAAGCTACATGAGTTTGATTGGAACAACGCCTGGATGGGCCGGGAAAACGTTTATCGTTCAAGTGCGTAGTGAAATTCATTCCTAATTTCCTTTACCAACACCGAACACGATGCCCTTTGTCTTTCCAGGGATTTGGTAATGTGGGTCTCCACACGACTCGTTACTTGACACGTGCCGGAGCAGTCTGTGTTGGAATCGCTGAACGAGATGGGTCTATTTTCAATAAGAACGGAATCGACCCTAAAGCTCTCGAGGAGTATAAGGTAGAGGAGGGTACAATCGTTGGATTCCCGGGAGCGGAGGCGTACAAAGGGGAGGATCTTCTGTTTGAGGATTGTGACATTCTCGTTCCTGCAGGTGAGTCTCAATGAAACTTGAAACGGAGTTTGTTTTATTCTTTTAAAATAATTATTATGCCTGTATTTGATTCCAGCCATGGAAAAGGTTATCCACAAAGCGAATGCGCACAAGATCAAAGCTAAAATCATCGCTGAAGGTAAGAATTAGAATTGAGAAGCGGGATGACGCGCAGTTGCCCGGAGCAGAAATGATTAACATGTGTTATTTGCTTCTCCAGCTGCTAATGGACCTACTACTCCAGCGGCGGACAAGATTTTGATTGAGAAGAACGTGCTTGTGATCCCTGATTTGTATATCAATGCCGGTGGTGTGACCGTGTCCTACTTTGAGTGGCTCAAGGTAAGTTATTTGTTTGGGCATGGGCACAGTGGGAGTTTTCAGGAATAAAATGTTTTTGGCGTTTTTTCTCTTCTTTAGAACCTCAACCACGTCTCCTATGGTCGTCTTACGTTCAAATATGACAGGGAATCCAACCATCACCTGTTGGAGTCTGTACAGGAGTCACTAGAGAAACGATTCGGTCGAGTCGGCGGAAGAATCCCGATCACCCCATCAGAGTCCTTTGCAAAGGTAAAAGCTCTCCTCTCTCTCTTGACCTTGACTTGAGGCATGTTGGGGAATTTTGTAGAAATGAATTTGATTCAACGAATATTTCTTGTTTCATTACAAAAGCGCATGGGAGGAGCCAGTGAAAAGGATATCGTCCACTCTGGCCTGGACTACACCATGGAACGATCAGCTAGGGTAAAAATGCCTATAAACGTTAAATCCCAGTTGCTTGCATTTAAAATCCTCCAGTGGCCTTTAATAAACATACTTTCTTGTTATTTTTTTTCCTTGTAGAATATTATGAAAGTAGCCATGCAATACAATTTAGGATTGGACTTGCGTACTGCCGCCTACACGCATTCTATTGAGAAGATTTTCACGACGTATGACGCTTCGGGTCTTTCCTTCTAAACAACTCTACTCACCGAGTCAATGCATTCGAGAGACAGTCAGTTTCCGGATATTTCCAAAGTATTCACATCAGGTTACCCATCAAGCCAAGGGGATAGCAACCGCGGGCCGAATCCATTCATCCAAGTCGTTAAACCTCACAGCTAAACTTAAATTTATTTCAAATTCTAGACAAGTCACTCACAATGGTAGGGGAGATGAATAAAAGGTAGAAATGAGAATGCCAAAATTGCACGACCGATGCTTTTTTTTTCTGTTGATAATTTACTTCTTCGTATTAATTAGATTATATAAAATTCAGAGAACATCTCAAAATCATAAAGTTCATTTTATAGGGTAGAATATAGTGGGTCTTCAAATTGATCATTTATAGAGTAAAATAACAGAGGGAAAACCCAAAACTACTGGGATCACATTAAAGAATCCGTTTGGTAGACAATTTACAAGAGATGAAAAGAGCAGGGAAGGAAGGGACTCATTGCTGCTGTTCAACAACGTTCTTGTAGTTTTTGTTGAGACTCTCTAGCTTCTTGTGCAATTAATTATATAGTTAATAAACTATGAATCAACAACAGCATCAAATCCCTCCGGATCACTCTGCTTCTAAAACGAGGAAAAGAAAATCGGAAACGTATTCAGAAATAACTGTTGACGTCACTTTTGCATTATATTTCAAAAAGAAACTTGGAGGTGGTCAAATCGACGACGACGTCGAGAATACAAATGCAAATGCAATGCTGGCTGCTGGATTAGCGTCGATTCAATCGTGGCGACTCTTGGGGAGGTGATATTTCCAATTCCGCAAGGAGTGGAAAGTGATCTAAATTTCAGGGGGAAAAAAAGTAAGAATGGTGGGTGTGTGGTATTAAATATTTCAGATTGGTTGAGCAGAATCCAGGCAGACTGCCTTCGATTCGTGGTCGGCCTTTGTTCTTTACCTGATGGAATGGATGCATGCGGCGCCCCGACTATCTTGTTTTCTTGCAAGTAGCCCTGGTCCAAGGGTCCCAGGAGACCAAGCGGAGACATGTTCGGCCTCGAGTAGAAGATGTAGTCAATGACGCCCTTGAACTCAAAAGTGTAGTTTGTGTAGGGCATGACATCCGTGTTGTAGGTGGATGACAGCTTGAAGGCATGCGTGTACTCGGACACGTCACTATCCTCCTTGTCCCCACTGAGGAAGGATAGGCGGTTGAGGGGCTGTTTGTAGGCCAAGTCCTTAAAGTCGGGATGATTGGAGGCTATACGCGACGTTTGTAAAAATTCTGCAACACCTATCAGAAGTTTAGGAAAATTGGTTAGATACGTCGGGCGATCGTAGGCAGCATAGTAAGATGACACGCGGAAGAGAACAATGGACTCACCTGAATCTGGGAGGGAGTTTAAATCACCACAGAGAAGGAGATGGACTTTCTCAGCAGGAGGTGCCATGGAAGATGGATTCGAAGCGTCTGCAATAAGTCGGAGCTCATGCATCAACATCATCGTCTGCGCCAATTTAACGTCACAGAATTCAGGATCCCAATGTATGTGGGTTGTGCAGACAAGAAGTGGGATATTCTCCGCTCCCGGGACTCCGTTGTCCCATGCAGCATCCTTTGTATCCAGCACTGCAGCGAGACCAACATTGTCTAGAATGTAAAAAAATAATGAATAAATGGATTGTTCAAAGATCCTGTGGGCACTGGGCCTACTTTACTCGGTACATTTGAGCGTTTATTTACCCTTCGTCATAACTCTATTCAACATGTCATCGGATCCTGTATAGAGAAAATAGAAAGTGTCAGTTACCGACCGTAAAACATTTAAACTTCGAGAGGCATCAATATCATCTCCTAGGATAGTTGCCTGACTTGCCTGATGCATTAGCCATCGCAAGTTGATTGAACTCCATTAGATGCTCCTTTATCAGAGTAAACTTGGCGGATCGATACAGGATTGCACACCCGTCGACATATTTCCTATCAGACTCCGACATTGTCTTCGCACGGGACTTGGCTGCAAATATACCCTAGAAGAACAAACGCCATGAAATAATCATTTCTCGACCACACATTCGAATGTAGTGAGAGAGAACGTACAGAGTAGCCGTCCGCTTGCAGTTCCGGTAGAAAATAATTAAAAAATTGATCTGTCTCCTGCAGGAATACGTTCGGCATTAAAATATTCGCATATTCGCATTCGTTACTGGAATGTGAGATACATAAATGTAGTCTTACCACTTCCTGAAGACAAATAATGTCGGCAGAGTAGTGTTTTAATTCTGCTAGAATCGCTTTTCTTCTATACATCCAATCCAGGGCCCAAGTGGGACAATAACCTAAAGAAGTAAAAGAAGAATATTAAAGGGAATGGATTCGCTGGGCGATTAATGTAAGTTCTTGGAATACGATAGGGGAACTCACCGTACATTTGCCGAGTCGCATACTTGTCACAGAGAACGTTGTAACACAGAACAGTAAATATGCAGGCGGGCCTTGATCTTGTTGGTGTTGAAAGCGGGAGCCACGACCGCGGCGGAGGTTCTGCCGTTGGAGCTAAAATATTAAACAAAACAAACGGTTAGTAATTACGTGGAAAATAGTTTAGGACGCGCCGCGCCTGTCCCAATTTATCGTTCATATCCGAATACCCAGGCCAGAAATCCGTTTTGCTTCACTGGATACTTGATATTAGATTTAAAATGATCGATGATCGTGAGATGAATGAATGTTGAATGTTAGTGTAAAACTGTTTGCTGTAAAAAAAAGGCGTCCATTCGTATTCATTCTATCGTCCCTGGTGTCAAGGTAATAGGCTAACGACAAGATGTCCGGCCTTGGACATCTTCTCAAAATAGCATGGCAAGTCTATGATGAGAATGTCATTGGTTCATGGACTC
>Ga0194135_10001424_pt1 | contig 14278 bp, 17 predicted proteins | sample LitLau_LLRF_2013_FD_134024 | JGI IMG/M metagenome (GOLD analysis project Ga0194135, IMG submission 134024) | Freshwater sediment microbial communities in response to fracking from North America - Little Laurel Run_MetaG_LLRF_2013 (version 2) | ecosystem: Environmental > Aquatic > Freshwater >...
GGATTCCGGCATTCGCCGGAATGACGATGAAGGATGAGTGCAGGTCCGATGAGCGCATTCGTACGCCAAGTCGCCGTGCAGGCGCTGAACCGTGGCGAATTCGCGACCGCCGAGCGTTCCGCACTCAGCCTGCTTGCGCAGCATCCGGACGACGCCGATGCGCTGCTGCTCGCCGGTGTTGCGGCTGCTGGCATGGGGCGCTTGCGGGATGCGATTGCGCGGCTTGAACAGTCGGTGCGGATCGCACCGACGAATGTCGAAGCGCTTGCGCAGTTGGCGCGCTGTCTCTCGCTGATCGGCCGTCTTGCCGATGCCGAGGCGCAGGCGGATCAGGCAATGGCCTGCACGCCGCAGGACGCACTGACGCTCGATACGCTCGGCGTCGTCTACAGCCGCGGCAATGCGCATCTCAAGGCTTGCACAGCGTTTCGTGGCGCGATTGCACTGGCGCCAGAGCAAGCCGCTTACCAGTTCAATCTCGCATCGTCGCTGAAATTTCTTGGCGAGTTCGATGTGGCCGAGCAAGCGTATGAAGCCTGCCTCACAGCGGATCCTGAATTCTGGAAGGCGCACTCGGGGCTTGCTCAGTTGCACGTTCAAACCCCGGCACGCAATCACTTGCCGCGCCTGCAAGCCCTGATGCCGAAAGCGAAGACGCGCACGGCTCAGGTTCACTTGCGTCAGGCACTCGCGAAGGAGTTTGAAGACCTCGGCGATATCGCTGTCGCGTTCTCGCATCTGCGCTTCGGCAAGGCCGCCAAGCGTAGCGGTCAGCCGTATTCGTTCGATGACGACGCCCGATTGTTGGACCGCATTGAACGCCTGTTTGCGGAGCCTTCAGCACCCTCAACACAGGGCCACGACAACCGCGAGCCGATCTTCATCGTCGGCATGCCGCGTTCCGGCACAACGCTAGTCGAACGTATTCTAAGCAGCCATCCCGATGTTCATTCGGCCGGCGAAGTACAAAATTTCGCGCGCGTGATCAAGCAGCTTTCGGGTACGCGCTCCCGCGACATCGCCGACGATGAAACGCTCGAACGCGCGATACGCGTGGACCGCGGGCAGATCGGTACCGCGTACCTCGAAAGCACACGGCCTGCCACCGGCCATACCCCGCATTTCATCGACAAGCTGCCGATGAATTTCCTTTACGTGGGCTTCATCGCGCGGGCGCTGCCGAACGCGAAGATCATTGCGCTTTGACGCCACCCGCTCGACACCATCCTGAGCAATTTCCGCCAGCTGTTTTCACTCGACAATCGCTACTATGCGTATGCCGACGATCTGCTCGATTGCACGCGCTACGTGATCCGCTTCGATCAGCTCATGCGCCATTGGCAGCGGGTGCTGCCGGGTCGAGTGTGTGAGGTTCGCTACGAGTCGGTCATCGAATCGCAGCAAGCGGAAACCAGACGCCTGCTCGCATTCTGCGGGCTCGCGTGGAACGAGGCCTGTCTGTCGTTCGAACAGAACGCAGCGCCCGTCGCCACGGCCAGTGCCGTGCAGGTTCGTTCACCGATTCATCGCGGCGCGGTGCATCGATGGAAGCGTTACGAGACCGAGCTGGCGGAAGCGCGCGCGCTGTTAGATCAGGCGGGTGTGCGTCTCGACTGAAGCAAGGAGACTGCACACAAACGAAAACATGCAGCGGCACGTTTTCATATCGTGCCGCCACATGCTGCCAGCGCTGACTTGGCGTTGAGGCCTCGTCGCCCAGGGGGAGAGGGTACCAGCCCGAACAGATTGCCCGACCGAGGCTGAATCTCGTCTGAACGCGTGATAGCGTTCGGGGTGATCCCAAATTCCAGGAGCAATGGATGTCCCACCTGAGTCGATCGATGATGAGACTGCTGACGAAAAGCCTGTTCTGCGCCGGTCTTGGCGTGCTCGCCGCGGGCTGCGCCGGAACGCCGGACGCCGTCACCTCGCCCGCTGTCGCAACCACGCCCGCAGCACTTCAGGCGATGTTCGATACCTACTGGCAGGAGTCGCTGGCGCTGCATCCGCTGCAGGCCACATCGATCGGCGACAGCCGCTACAACGACCAGCTTCCGAACTCGCTGAGCGCTGCCTACCGCGCGAAAGAACATGCCTTCGCGTTGCGGTGGCTCGACCGCATCAAGGCCGTAGACGAGGCCACGCTCGATGACGCAGACCGCATCAGTGTCGACATCTTCCGCCGCAATCTCGAACGGTCGCTCGAAGGCGAGCGCTTTCCGGACTATCTGATCCCGATCAACCAGTTCTACAACCTTGGCAGCAACTTCGTGCAACTCGGTTCCGGCACCGGTGCGCAGCCGTTCAAGACCGTGCAGGACTACGACAACTGGCTCAAGCGCGCCGGCCAGATCCCCGTGCTGTTCGATCAGGCGATCGCGAACATGCAGGAAGGTGTCGCCAAAGGCATCGTCCAGCCCGGCGTGCTGATGACGAAAACAATCTTGCAGCTTGACCAAATCATCGTCCCTGAGCCCGAGAAGAGCCTGTTCTGGAAGCCGGTCGCCGCGATGCCCGCGAGCTTCCCGGATGCCGACAGGCAGCGCCTGATTGCCAGTTACCGCGAGCTGATCACGGCCACGCTGAACCCGGCTTACGTGAAGCTGCGCGACTACATCCGCGATGACTATCTGCCGAAGACGCGCAGTACGGTTGGCCTCGATCAACTGCCCGATGGCGCGGCCTGGTACGCGTTCAAGGTCAAGTCGATCACGACCACGGATCTCACACCCGCCGCGATCCACGAGCTTGGCTTGAGGGAAGTGGCGCGCATCCAGGGCGAGATGCTTGCCGTCATGAAGCAGGTCGGCTTCACCGGTGATCTGAAGGCCTTCTTCGCTTACACCAACAGCGATCCGCGCTTCACGTTCGCGAGCGAAGACGCGCTGCTCAAGGAATACAACGCGTTCTATGCGCGCGTCGAGCTGGGTATCCCGGCGCTGTTCTCGATTGCGCCGAAAGCCGGCTTCGAGATTCGCCCGGTGGAAGCCTTCCGTGCGCAGGCGCAGGCGGCCGGTTCGTATCAGCGCCCGAGCGAGGACGGCTCGCGCCCCGGCATCTTCTACGTCAACACCTATGACCTGCCGAGCCGCAAGACCTGGTCCGAAGAATCGCTGTTCCTGCATGAGGCGATTCCGGGGCACCACTTCCAGATCGGCATCCAGCAGGAGCTTCAGGGCGTACCGGCGTTCCGCCGCTTCGGCGGCTTCACGGCCTTCAGCGAAGGCTGGGGCCTTTATGCGGAGTCGCTCGGCAAGCAGCTGGGCGTCTACACCGATCCCTACCAGTACTACGGCCGGCTGCAGGCCGAGTTGTGGCGTGCCGTGCGACTGGTCGTCGATACCGGCCTGCACTCGAAAGGCTGGACGCGCCAGCAGGTCATCGACTACATGCTGAGCACGGCCGGCACCAGCGAAACCAATGCGATTGCGGAGGCCGAGCGCTACATGGCGATTCCCGGCCAGGCTCTTGCCTACAAGATCGGCGAACTGACCATCCTTGCGCAGCGCGCCAAGTCCGAGAAGGCGCTGGGGCCGAAGTTCGACATCCGCGAGTTTCACACCGAAGTGCTGAAGGATGGTGCGGTCCCGATGGATGTGCTCGAAAGCAAGATCGATCGCTGGATTGCCGCGAAGCAGGCCGGCTGACCGCCGGTAGTGAATTAAGGAGGACTTGCGCGGGTCTGAAGGGAACTGAGCTGCGCTGCCACATTGCGTGGCGTGGCTTTTTCAAGCTACCGAGATGACCATGCCCCCGACCCGCCCCCGCAGTCCCCGATCCCGCGCTGATGAAGCGCTTCCGACCGAGCTGAATTTCGACGAGGACCGCGCGGCACCGCCGGACACCGAGGACGGCATGCATGGCCGTTCCGGTCGCGGCCGCGCCGACATCTCGATTCCCGGAATGGATGGCTCGTCGAACACCGTCGACAACACGCCGACCGCAGACGAGCTTGAACCCGAGACGATGATCGACGAGAACGGCGGTGGCGTGCCCCTGATCGACAACGATGCCGCCGATGCATTGCTGAGCGATGTCGAGGAGGACGACATCGGTGCCGGGGACGGACTCGACGAAGCCGAGCTTGCGATCGCCGAAGGCGGCGGACCGGATGGAACCGAGGATGCGGATGAGCCCGTGCAGGACGAAGACGACGAAACGATTACCTAGTTGGCCAGCAGCTAGCCAGCCCCTTTTAATTCCGCGGCAATCGCGGCCTTGGCCTTGTCGAGCAGGGTGATGAGCCGCTTCTCGCTGCTAGCCATCTGCTTGAAGCAGTTCTCGGTCAGGCGCAGGTCACGGCGGCTGTCCTTGTCGTCGGTCTGCAGTGTGGCGGCGGCGAACAGACGCAGGTTCTGCGTGTACTCGTCCTGCTGCGTATAGAGCGCGGATAGCGCGGACAGGGTGGCCGACTCCAGGTGTGGCAAGGTCTGGCTCAGCAAGGCGGAATCATAGGCGCCGCGTTGAAACAGGATCTGGTTCAGGCCTTCGAAGTCAGCGGGATACTCCCAGGATTCGCCTTTCGCCAGTGCTTCGCGCGAGGCATGGAAACTCTCCCGCATCTTCTCGTGGTAGGCGAGCACGCTGTCGATCGAGCTCCGGTTCTGTTCAACTTCGGTCTTCAGTTCGATCAAGACCCTATGCGCAAGGCGATCGCGCTCGCGATCGTTGTTCCAGTCGTTCACGGCCAGCGCCAGCATTGCGCTCGCGACGAGCAGGAAGATCTCGAACACCAGACGCTGCCAGCCATGACGTTCGGCGTGGCGGGACAGTAAGGGTCCGGCCTGCCGGGGCGATGTTTCCAGTTGCCGCTCGGCCGGTTCAGTAGGTGACGACATGGTCGCGATGATGGAACGGTGATGTGAGGAGTCCCGCCACCTCGGCAGACTACCCTTCCGATGCTCAGGCTGCGTGCCGGGTTTATGCGGCTGTCGAAAGAAGTGCGGAGAGCTCGGGCGAGGCATAGAACCCGCGCAGACGCCGACGCACGATCGGCTCCAGCAACTTCTTCTTGTGCAGCTTCTTGATCACGCTCGGACCGTAGCGCATGCCTTCGGCAACCATCATGTCGCGCGTTACGCCAATGTCCTCCAGCAAGGTCGAGAGCGTTTCCTGCTCGTACTTGTCAAAAAAGCTGTCGATGCCGGTCTCGATCAGCACGCCGTAGTAGTCGGTCTTACGGATCGTGCGCCAAGCTTCGTAGAGATTCACGAAGATCTCTTCGATATCGGTACTCGTGATGTCTTCGCGAAGGCTGCCGATCGGCAGGCCCTTCAGCTTTTGCCAGGTATCGAGTCCGATGTCGCGCAGCATCTCGTTGTCGGCATGCGCGATCAGGAATTCCGCGCTGCGCTCGGTGGAGGCCTGGACGGTCTTGCCGATGTATTTCTTCAGGCCGTCTTCAAGCGAGGCTTCGAGATCCGGTTTCGCCTTGCTGAGCGCGGCGCGACCGATCTTGAGCATCGAACTCGCCCCCGGGATATTGCGCGTGACCGCATTCTGGGCGAGGTAGCCGGTGATGCCGGTATAAAGCAGGTCTGCCGCAAAGTCGGTGTAGAGCGGGCTGGTCACGACTTCGCGGATGAGTTTTTCACGCAAGGATTGCAGCTCCAGGCCCTTGTCGAGCATCTCTGCGAACAGGTCGTCACTGATGAGATCGCCGGGCCTCGTCTTATCGTGGATCTTGAGGGCGTAGAGATCGCGCGCAACGTCCCCGACCAGTTCCGGCACACCGGGGCCGAGTTCAAGTTCCACGGCGTAGGTGCGCGCCGTATCCTTGATCATGGCGCGTGTCACGACATCGCCGAGCTTGAGTTCGTGCGCGTTGACCAGCGCAGCGTCTACCTCCTCTTCGATCAGCGTCTTGAGACCCGGACCGGTGAGATCGTCGACGATGAACTTCACGTGGGCGTCGAACAAGGCCTGAGCCTTGACCGGAAGCGGCGGAACAGCGGCTGAAGTGGACGTCGATTTGGTCTTGGCCATGCTGCGCTCCGCGCGGTCGGAAAAATCAGGAGCAGAAGCTTCGCATATCGTGAGGAGACGCGGCCTTGGTTATGCTCCCGGCATGCCCGAAGTCGTGTCCGATCTGCCGCCGAAGCCCGAGCCTCCGAAGGATTACGATTGCTGTGGCGGCGGCTGCGCGGACTGCGAGCTGAGACTCTACCTGCGCAGGCTCGCAGACTGGCAGAAGCTGGTGGCACTGCGGGATGGGCCTTCGACTGATTGCCCGTACCCCGGCAAGGACTGACTCACTACCAGTGCGGCGGGATGTTGTCCTGGGCCGTGCCCTGAAACAGCGGCTCGCCGCCGCTGGTGATTCGCTCCTGCAACTGGCGGCAGAGAAGCTGTAACTGTTCGATGTCACGCTGCTGCCGAGCGAGTGCATCGCTCAGCACCTGAAGCGCGTCTTCCTGGTAAGCGCACTTGGTTTCGAGTTCCACCACGCGGTGTTCGATCGTCGTTTGCATCTTTTTTGCTGGTGGCTTGTCTGTGATGTCTGAAGTGCAGTGTAGCCGCCCACTCGCGTTATGCTCGCGGAACCTCGGCAGTCTTTATTCCCATGCCCGCATCGCCACTGATCATCTGCGAATACTGCGATACCGTGCATCGGCATACCGAGCTGGATGCAGGCGCCAGCGCGCGCTGTATCAACTGCGATGGGCCTCTATACCGCCGTTCGCGGTTCGATCTCGATGCCATGCTGGCCTTGACTGCGGCCAGCGCCTTCGTCTTCATCATCGCGAACGCTTATCCGATCGTGGTCATGCAATCACAGGGCATCACCACGGAGACGACGCTCTGGGGCATGGTGATCGCCGCCTGGGACTCCGGCATCGCCGCTGTTGCGGCCATTGCAGCCCTGACGGTCTTCCTGTTTCCGATGCTGCAGATCAGCCTGTATGGCTATGTGCTCCCCGGCCTGCGCGCGGGCAAGCTGCCAAGAGAGTTCAACGCCGCCATGCGCCTGCTTCACCTGATCCGGCCCTGGAGCATGGTGGAAGTGTTCCTGATCGGCGTGATGGTTTCGGTCGTCAAGATGGGCAAGCTGGCAGATGTGCTGCCGCAGCCAGGCCTCTGGGGCTTTGCGGTTCTGACCCTGCTGCTGACGGCACTCGGCAGCTTCGATCTGCGCGAACTATGGCTCGAAGCCGAGGCCCGCCAGCCATGAGAAGCGGCATGAACGGGGAACGCGCCACCGCGATGGGCTTGATCGGCTGCGAGACCTGCGGGCTGGTCGTGCAGGCACCCAGAGGACCGCAGCAGCATGCTGGCTTCTGCCCGCGCTGCCATGCCGCACTGCATGTGCGGAAGCCGGACTCCCTGACCCGGTGCTGGGCCTACCTGATCGCTGCAGCCATTCTCTACATCCCGGCCAACCTGCTGCCGGTGCTGCGCACCACCCAGGGCTTCGATCGATCGTCGGACACCATCCTCTCCGGCGTGGTTGCGCTCTGGAATGCGGGGTCCTGGGATCTCGCAGTCATCGTCTTCACCGCGAGCATCGTGGTACCGCTGCTGAAGATTGGCACCATGATGATGCTGCTCATCACCACGCAGGCCGGCTCCACAGCGCATCGTGCGGAGCGCACACGCCTGTATCGAATCATGGAGTTTGTCGGCCACTGGTCGATGCTCGATGTCTTCGCCGTGGCCTTGCTGGTGGCGCTGGTACACTTTGGCCCGCTGGCTCAGGTTCAGCCCGGTGGCGGCATCATCGCCTTCGGCGCCGTCGTGGTGCTGACCATGCTGTCGACCATGAGCTTCGACCCTCGGCTGATCTGGGACGCTGTGCCCTCGACCAACGCTGCATCCGTGCCCGCAAAGGACTCCGGCCGCAATGAATGACGCTGACTCACACGCTTTGCCGGAACCAGCCATCCGGCGCCCTGGCGGCGTTCGATTCTCCCTGATCTGGCTCGTCCCGCTGATCGCGGCACTCGTTGGTCTTGTACTCGTCGTTCGTACCTATTTGCGCGAAGGTCCGACCATCCACATCACGTTCGAGTCGGCCGAAGGACTGGAGACCGGCAAGACCGAAGTTCGCTACAAGGATGTGGTCATCGGCAAGGTCGAGGGGATCACCCTCAGCGAAGACCACAGCCATGTCGTCGTCAACGTGCAACTGGTCAAGAGCGCGCGCCGCCTTGCAGTCGAAGACACGACCTTCTGGGTGGTGCGGCCGCGTGTCGATATCGGCGGCGTATCCGGCATCGGCACTCTGCTCTCCGGTGCCTACATCGGCGTCGATGTCGGCGACTCGAAGGAAGAAAAAGACGACTACAAGGGTCTCGAAAAGCCACCGCCGGTCACGCATGACCAGAAAGGCAAGCGCTTCATCCTGCACACCTACGATGCCGGCTCGATCAACATCGGCTCACCGGTGTACTACCGTCGCGTCTCGGTCGGCCGCGTCGTGGATTCCGTGCTGGATGACGACGGCAAGCGCGTAACCGTCGAGGTCTTCATCAACTCGCCTTACGACCGCTTCGTGACCAGCAGCAGCCGGTTCTGGAATGCTGGCGGTGTGGATCTTTCTTTGAGCTCGGCGGGACTCAAGGTCAACACGCAGTCGCTCGCCACCGTGATTGCCGGTGGCATTGCCTTCCAGCCGCTGAACGAAGCGGATCCCGGCACGGTTGCGCCCGAGAAAACGGAGTTCGAGCTGTTTGGCGAACAGGGGCTGGCACTGGCGCCACCGGACGGTCCGTCGATTGACGCGCTGCTTGTGTTCCGGCAGTCGACACGCGGACTCGCAGGCGGCACCAATGTCGACTTCCAGGGCGTGAACATCGGCACGGTGAAATCGATCGAGCCCGAATACGACGTTACGCGCAAGAGTTTCTACACCAACGTGCGTCTGGAACTGTTCCCGGAACGTCTCGGACCGGCCTACAAGACGCTCGCCGGTCTTGAGCAGGGGGATGGGGACGTGTCCAAGCGCATTCTCCAGGGTTTCATCGACCAGGGACTGCATGCCCAGCTTCGCTCGGGGAATCTGATCACGGGCCAGCTCTACGTGGCCTTGTTCTTCAAGTCCGGGCCGCGTACCCCGGTCGTTCAGCGCGCCGGCGAGTACCTGGAAATCCCGACGGCGCCCGGCAGTCTTGAGGAGATCCAGACCAAGATCGAGAGCATTGTCGACAAGATCAATGCGATTCCGTTTGACGAGATCGGCACCAACCTCAAAGAAACGCTCAAGAGCGCGAACAGCCTGATCAAGCAGCTTGATCACGATATCGCCCCGCAGGCGAAGAAGCTGCTCGATGAAGCGGGCAACACGATCAAGTCCCTGGACGACAATCTGGCGTCGCCGGAAGCACCGCTGCAGCAGGACACGCGGCGCACGATGGAGCAGGTGGGCCGCGCTGCAGCGAGCTTGCGTGCGCTCTCGGACTACCTCGAACAGCACCCGGAATCGCTGATACGTGGCAAAGCGGCCAGCGGCGAGCCGGCCGCGGATTCAGGACGAAAATCATCAGGCGGAGAGAAACAGAAATGAGCCGCCGTTACGCGTCATCCTCGCTTCGCACCTGCTCAATCGCTGGCCTCGCCGCGCTGACGCTCGCGGCCTGCTCCACCACGCCGACACGCTTCTACACGCTGCTGCCACCGCCTTCACCGAGTACCGCGTCACCGGCCCAGGATCCTGCGTTCCAGATCGATGTCCAGACGGTCGCGATTCCGGCGCAGGTTGACGTGCAGATGCTTGTCGTTCGCGAGGGCAATGGCGCTCTAACGCCCGTGGAAACACGTCGCTGGATCGCACCGCTGAATGCGGAAATCCGTGCGGCGATCGTGGCGGAACTCACGAACAAGCTTGGCGTTTCGGAAATCAGCGGTGTCGCACCGGACGAGCATCTGCCGCTCTATCGCGTGCAGGTCAGCGTGCGGCGTTTCGATTCAGCGCTCGGGGCTTCGGCGCAGGTTGAAGCCGTGTGGACGATTCGCGCTTCCCGCGATGCCAAGCGCAGCGCAACATGCAGCAGCACGGTCAGCGTGCCGGTGGCGCCGGGATACGAAGCGCTTGCCGAAGGGCACCAGAAGGCCCTGATCCAGGTTGCCGACGCGATCGCACAGGGCCTGCTGGCCTTGCAGTCCGGCAAGGCAGCGTCCGCCTGCATCGACGCCGCGCCGTGATGGAACGCAGCACCGATGCTTCCGATCAATGAACGCCTGAGCATTCCGCTCGAAGAAATTGAACTCACGGCCACGCGCTCACAGGGCGCGGGCGGGCAGAACGTCAACAAGACATCGACCGCGATCCATCTCCGCTTCGATATCCGTGCATCGTCGATGCCGGATGAGCTGAAGGAACGCGTGATGACGCGCGCCGATCAGCGCATCACGCGGGATGGCGTCATTGTGATTAAGGCGCAACAGCATCGCAGCCAGGAACAGAACCGCGAAGCCGCCCTCGCCCGCCTGGCAGAGCTGATCGTCAAGGCACTGCACGTACCAAGAGCGCGGCGGGCTACAAAACCTTCGCGCGCTTCGCAGCGCAAGCGTGTGGATGACAAGACACAGCGCGGGAAGATCAAGGCGCTGCGGGGTCGTGCGGCCGAGGATTGATCCAGGCAGGGTCCACACGGATCCATGACTCAAGCCGCCGCAAGCTCCAGCCGGATCCACTCCGCCCGTGCCTTGCCTTGCTCAACAAGCAGAACCGCTACCGAGACCGGCAGGCTGAAGCGGCGCGGTCCGGCGCTGCCGGGGTTGATGCGCAGCACGCCGTCCACGGTGTCGATGCTCGGCCGATGGCTGTGGCCGCTGACGATCACATCGCAGCGCCTGCTTGCATCAAACTGCTTCGCATCGTGGATCAGTTCGATCACTACACCGCCGAGTTCGAGCCTTGCGGTTTCGGGCAGGTGAGCGAATGCGGGATCGCCATCGTTGTTGCCGCGCACGGCGGTGACCGGCGCAATGACGGCGAGTGCGTCGAGGATGGCGGCATCGCCGATGTCTCCGCCGTGCAGGATGTGATCGCAGCCTTGCAGGGCGGCAAGCGCCTCCGGGCGCAGCAGCCCATGCGTGTCTGAAATCAGGCCGATCCGGAAAGCTTTTGCGTTCATGCGCAAAGAGTATGGCAGCGCCGCGAGCGTGGCGGCAGAATGCGATATGCAACTGAATACGGATTACAGCCGCAGAGTCGTGATCTTGCCCGACGATGTGTCATGGAGCGCTTCACCGGAACCCGGTGTGGACCGCCGCCGGCTTGAACGCGATGGCGATGAAGTGGCACGGGCGACGAGCATCGTGCGTTACGCCCCGGGATCAAAGTTCGCAGCGCATGTTCACGGCGGTGGCGAGGAATTCCTCGTGCTCGAAGGTGTGTTCGAGGATGAGAATGGCGCCTATCCGGTCGGTACTTATGTGCGTCATCCAGTCGGCTCGCAGCACTCGCCGTTCTCGACCGCGGGCACCACGATCTTCGTGAAGCTGCGCCAGTTCGATCCACTCGATCAGACGCTGCTGCGTGTTCGAACGACCGAAGCGGCATTCGAACCGGGTGCCGATCCTGGCCTCAGTGTGCTGCCGCTGCACGTCTATGGCGACGAGCGCGTGAGCCTGCTGCGATTTGCGCCGGGTACGCGCGCAAAAGCACATGGGCACCCACGTGGCGAAGAACTGCTGGTGCTCGAAGGCATGCTGTCCGACGAGCATGGCAACTATCCGGCTGGGACCTGGATTCGCAGTCCTGCCGGCAGCCAGCATCATCCATATTCAGACAGTGGTTGCCTGCTGTATTCAAAGGTCGGCCACCTGCCGCCTGCGTGAATCCGGGACAAGCGTTTTCATCACACGACATGCGCTGTGCTGGCCGAAGTTTTGCGAACGCTAAATGATCCGCACGCGGCCCGTTTTCCGCGACGCCAATCCCATTCGGAGAGTTTCTTGAAATTTGTATTGGCTGCAACCGCGCTCTGCGCAACACTGGCTTCCATCACAAGCGCCGAGGCGGCCACGCTGCCGGCTCCGACGGGTAGCGCATATCCCGGCCGCATCACGCTCTCCGTCGATCTGACGGACACGGATCATCGGCTGTTCCGAATGCACGAAACCATTCCCGTGAAGCCGGGGCCACTGACGCTCTGGTATCCGGAATGGCTGCCGGGCAACCATGCGCCGCGCGGGCCGATCGAAGCACTGGCCGGCTTGCTGATCACGGCCAATGGTCAGCGCATCGAATGGACGCGCGATCCGGTGGACAGCTATGCATTCCGCCTGCAGGTTCCGAAGAATGTCACGACACTAGAGCTGGAATTCCAGTACGCCTCGCCGCTGGTGAAGGATCAGGGTCGCGTGGTTGCGACGCCGGACATTGTCGGCCTGCAATGGAATGCGGTGCTGCTGTATCCGAAAATCAGTGACGCGAGAGTGGTCGAGTTCGCTCCGAGCATCACCCTACCCGCAGGCTGGCAGTTCGGAACGGCGTTGGAAACTGCGTCGCGAGACGGTAATCGCGTGACGTTCAAGCCGCTGTCGCTGGAGACGCTGATCGACTCGCCGCTGTTCGCGGGGCGCTATTTCAAGCGCATCGACCTTGCGCCGGGAGCGAAGGTGCCCGTCATGCTGAATCTGGTTGCCGATGACGAACGCAGCCTCGTGATCAAGCCCGAGCAGCTCGCCGTGCATCAGCAACTGGTGCAGGAGGCGCTGGCGCTGTACGGCTCGCAGCACTACGACCACTACGATTTCCTGTTTGCGCTCAGCGACAACTTCAGCGGCATCGGTCTTGAGCATCATCGCTCCAGCGAGAACGGCGTCGATGCCGATTACTTCAGCGAGTGGGACAAGGCCGCCGTCAGCCGCAGCCTCCTGCCGCACGAGTACACGCACTCGTGGAATGGCAAGTTCCGTCGTCCCGCCGATCTCTGGACGCCGCACTTCAACACACCGATGCGCGACAGCGGTCTGTGGGTGTACGAAGGCATGACGCAGTACTGGGGCCAGGTGCTGTCCGCGCGTTCGGGCCTGTGGAAGCCGGAGCTGACGCGAGACTCGATCGCCGCGATCGCCGCCAGTCTCGATCGTGGCCGTCCCGGGCGCGCCTGGCGTGCGCTGAGCGACACCACGAATCAGCCGCTGCTGACGCCGCGCCGGCCGCTGTCGTTTACCAGCTGGCAGCGCACCGAGGACTACTACAACGAAGGCCTGCTGATCTGGCTTGATGCCGATACGAAGATTCGCGAGCTGACTGATGGCAAGCGTTCGCTCGATGATTTTGCGAAAGCCTTCCTCGGCGTGGAGGACGGCTCCTATGTACCCGATACCTACACCTTCGACGTCGTGGTGAAGACCCTGAACAGCGTGGCTGCATTCGACTGGGCAAGCTTCCTTCACGAGCGTCTGGAAGGACATGCCGCCGACGCTCCGCTGGATGGTCTGGCGCGCGGCGGCTGGAAGCTGGTCTATACCGACAAGCCATCCGACTTCACGAAAGGCAGCGACGAGCGCCGCAAGACCAAGGACTTCAGCTATTCGCTTGGTATTGTTGTCGGCAAGGATGCGGAGCTGGCCGATGTGCTCTGGGACAGTCCTGCGTTCCGTAGCGGCCTCGCCAAGGGTACGACCCTGGTGGCCGTCAACGGGCGTGCGTACACCTATGAGCTGCTCCGCGATACGATCGCTGCTGCCAAGACCGACACTGCGCCGCTTGAATTGCTGGTGAAGAATTTCGATCGCTACCGCACTGTGCGCATCGACTACCATGACGGCCTGCAGTATCCGCATCTCGAACGCATCGAGGGCACGCCGGACCGTCTGGCAGACATCCTCAAATCACGACGTTAGGTCTTAAGCATCGATGGCTTCCTTGATCGTCACGCGTCGCTCCGCGATTCACGGCAACGGCGTTTTCGCCGCGCGTAATCTCCGAGCGGGAACGGAGGTCATCGAGTACATCGGCCGCCTCCGTACGCACGCCTGGGTCGATCGCATCTACGGCGATACGCTGGAGTCCGGGCATACATTCCTGTTCACGCTGAACGACAAGTACGTGATTGATGGCAACTACGATTCGAACGATGGGCGCTGGATCAATCACAGCTGCGCGCCGAACTGCAAACCCTGGATGATCGAGTTCGAGGGCAAGGACCGTCGTCGTGACCGCATCGTGATCGAGACCCTGCGCGATATCGCCAAGGGCGAGGAGCTGACCTACGACTACGGCATCCGGCTCGAAGTCCGGCACACACCAAGGCTCAAGAAGATCTGGGCCTGCCGCTGCGGCGCGCCAGAATGCACCGGGACGATGCTCAAGCCCAAGCGGTAA
>Ga0194135_10001425_pt1 | contig 14278 bp, 9 predicted proteins | sample LitLau_LLRF_2013_FD_134024 | JGI IMG/M metagenome (GOLD analysis project Ga0194135, IMG submission 134024) | Freshwater sediment microbial communities in response to fracking from North America - Little Laurel Run_MetaG_LLRF_2013 (version 2) | ecosystem: Environmental > Aquatic > Freshwater >...
GATTTAAATCCCGCATTGCAATGGGATCGCCGACTTCCACTTCTGGGATTTACTGTATGAATTGCAAAGGTAAAGCTGTATGCGCTGTGTGTATATAGTTTCGTGTAAAACTTATTATTAGATTTTGGCAGCAGAGACCTATTAGCGAAAAAAACTCCATTAGTGTCCTGTGTATAACTACAGATATTTTCAGCATTTCCCACTGATCCAGTGGGCAGCCACCTAGTATATAATATGTATAGACAATACTTCAACGAAAGCTAACTCTCTTTGTCGTCTTTGTTAGCAGTTTTGATTGGATTGCTATCATCTCTAGCTATGCACTCTTACTTGATGCTTGGTGATTCGAGAAGGTCACGAAGGTCAGCTTGACCTTAGCATCGCATCGCTTTATCACGTCTGATGATTGTTCTCATGAAAATGCATGTGAGAGTCTTTGTTCAATTTTTGTAGTGATCATTGAGTTTAGTGGGGAGATTTTGCGGAACATTTGAGTTGTCATTCTGAGAGAAGGCTATCCCTCCACGTGTTATTGTCTCCCGTGTCCTTCAATCTTAAATCAATTGTTGTCGTTGTCGGTTCTTCACTTCAAGTTGTCATTTCAACTGGATGCTGCTACGCCAACATTGTACGGCAGGCAATAAAGTTATCTTTGTACGATTAATACAATACTAGTTAGAGCTAAGGACAGGTTCATATTTAACATATAATTCAAAATTGATCATTGATTTAGAACTGTCGACGAACAGAGAATGTTTCGAAATCCGGAAAGGGGGATATCGGTACCCGCTTCGTTGGTGGAACCGAAGACACCTGGTAAGGTGCATGGTCACGTAGAAATACTCGGGGAACAGGATCAGCATGGGAACTTCAGAATCATGAAGGTGAGACAAGTCAGGTTCAAATAATAATCGTTTATGACATCAAATAATTTGAAAACCATGTGACACCGACTTATTATATATTCCAGCGGATAGAAGTGACTAAAGAGCAATGCCGCATCAGACGATGGAATTGTGATGTCACGATTTTGAATCCACGTGTCTCCAGGATTCATGCGACGTTGATCATGAAAGAAAATGGTCGTGTAAGTAGTTTCAACTAATTGTGACAAACATGGCACTAAGAAACCATGAAAAAGTACTATCAATGAATAACAGTTTATTGCACTTTTTGAATTCCAGGCGACGATTCGCAACGAAACAAGACCGGGTGCTTTGGTATTAAACGGAATTGTCGTCCGTGACTCAGGGTCAGAACATAGAATCCAACACAAGAATATCTTTGAGTTGGGCGGAGGTGTCAGATTGAGATGGATGTCTGGAAATGGAGCTGACAGTTTTGGTACCGGTTCTATTGTGAGGGTCACCACGTCCTCCGCGCCTTCTTCAGGTCAAGAAACTATGCAAACACAAAATACCTCGTCTTCTTCACAGCCGGAAATCGAGATAGGACGACTTGACGCTTTACTTCAATCGGGCGATGAAGAGCTGAAACAATATTTGTTATCATTTGTCACGTCTGGAAAGGATGGATTCAACGCAGCCCTCACTTTGAGGGAAGCTTCTAGTGTTTTAAAAGCGTGGATTGAGAATATCCGACATTCCCAGCTAAAGAAGATATTCTCCAAGGGACAAGTCAAGATTAACTTTGGGTCTTATCAGACTAGATATGAAGATGAGGACTATGGTCGGTTACAAATCCTCCGAGATTTCTTGGATACTCCACCTCCCTCATTAGTGACGTCATTAAGTCTTGTCGGCGTTGAATTGATCTCTAAACTTGAATTAACTCCGAAACAGAAGACACTATGGCTGAGTTTTGTGGAATTCTGGTGTGCCAAATTAGAATTCTTGGAAGTAGATTATATCGACAATCTTCCTTGTCTGACGAAAAGCTTAGTGAACTATTTGTTGTCAGCGCCAGACCTCAAAAGACTTCAAGTTGGACATCTTAAGTTATTGGAATATCCTCCTGAAATTCCACGCTCACTGATCTCGTCATCAAACCTTCTACTGCCACAAAGACTTTTTCATGTGGAAAGCCTTTCCATAAATAATCTGGAATTGAATGCTTTTGCTTCAACTCAGTTTTTTAGCTATCTGACTGCAAATAATAACCTGAAGGTTCTTGAATTGACCTCAGTACCAAATTCTTTGTTGGGAAAGATTTCTGAGTTCATTACTATGAACAAGAGCAAATCGGGACTTTGTATTAGTCTACAGTTAACTGAAGCTATTGACGCCATACCGCATAGGCCAGCTGTGAGATCATACCGGAAATTGGTGGCAGCTGTTGCCGGGTCCGAGTTAGCAATTAGAATCCGAAGGATCGGAATGTCGTTCCTGCTTGTATCCCACATAAAGGACACTTTCAGTGCAGAAGTTGTCAGGAAGTTCTATGAATGCATTGAGTGGATTCCAGAAATAGTTGTCGACACGATTGCTTCGAGCAGCAGTCTTCTGGACTTCCCAAATCTGAAGAGGGTGGATTTGGTCAAAAACGACCCAAGACATTTCGATATTCCACTTCCAGAGAATTTAGAGCAATTAGGAGTCATGGTTGGAATACCTAGTGTACTCCCTGGAACACTATCTCACTTGAAAGTGGGAGATTATTGTTCCAACCTTGGCGATTTTCTCGAGACTTTGGAGTTATTGGACAATAGCTGTCCGAATTTGAAATCGTTAGGATTGACATGGCGAGGAGATTGTTCTGTGGAAATAGTCTGTGATACCTGTGACTACACGGATGTCGAGGAAGGCCGTTTTAAAAGTGAGTGAATTTAAAAGTCATAATCGAGAAATATTAATAGTAAATGTGATTGATTGTTAACTACTTCAGATCTTAAAAAGCTTTGCTTTACTGTTGGAGAGCCCGCCAAATGTAACAAACACAAAGGAAATGCTCTTTCGAATTTCAAAGGAGTGCGATGGGGCCTTATGAAAGGATTTGGATTGGCTCAACTTTCATTGAATTCGTTGGAATTAGGATTTTCGAAGTTTCCGAACACACTTCCTGTGGTAAGTTGAGAAATGAACAAGTGCAGTAGTCAAAAGTTTGCGTTCAAGTTGTGTTATTGGAATCGAAATAGATTTTTATAATTTCTTTCTAGCTGGATCAAATGTCATTGAATCTAATGTTGAAAGGGGAGATTTCCAAGTCCATTGCGAATGTCGAAATCGGGGAAGCCTTTGTGGATACCGATGGTGTTGCTCTTCTCCGAGAATTCAAGGCTAAAGCTGATTCAAATTCGTTTAGAATGTAAATCATGAATCTTTTGAGTTATGTAGCTTGATTGTTGATTAGTTAAGTGTTTGTTGAATTGATTTATGCAATTTACACTTGATGTATTACACCAATAGCCGGTGACTGTAGTGTTTATGGAAGGTAATGTATACAATTTAATTAATAACATAATATCTAACCTGTGTTAAGCTATACACCTTAGTATATAATAAACACTTGAGTGTATAATAATCAGAAATATTCATGTGGAAGTGAGATTTTATTTTGTAACTTTATTTGTCATTATTAAGAGTTGAGCGATAGCACGGCTCTTTATGTAAATGCTTCCGTCCACCTCCGTCCTCGTCCGTCCTCATCCGTCCTCCTCCGTCCTCCACTGTTTACATACGTCTATTCATGGGACTTCCAAGGTTTTCGTTTCGTTTAGTGTCAGGGGTCTCTTCAACCATACAACTACTACGTTTTCATGAAAATCGAAGGGACCCTTCAGGGTCCAAAAGGGCCCTGATGAACAATTTATGGGAATTTCAAATTTTTTCGTTTCGTAATTCATCAGGTGTCTCTTCAAAATTAAAAATACGATGTTTTCATGAATATCGAAAGGACCCTTCAGGGTCCAAAAGGGCCTTGATGATCAATTTATGGGAATTTACAATTTTTTCGTTTTGCAACTTATCAGGGGTCTCTTCAACATTTAAAATACGGTTTTTTCATGAAAATCGTGAGGGCCCTTCAGGGTTCAAAAGTGCCCTCATTATCCATTTATTGAAACTTTAAAATATTTTTAATAAGGGGATGGAGGACAAAGATTGGTTTAATAATGACCCCTCTGTTTCAACTTTAGCTAAACTCTTCGCTATGCGCATGTTTACATGGTTTATTATAGTCTTAAATATTACAGAGGCTTCTCTTCTAGTTCCCCTGCTGGTGATTCGTTTAAGTCGACTTTTTGGTCTTCTGATCCACTTCCATTAAGGATTTCCAGTAGTTTGGAACTAAGCTCATTTACAGACTAGCACTCTTTCGCAACTGCGTTTGGAACTCGGGCTCTTTCTCCAAGTAAACTTAGAATCATATTCTTCATCTAAACCATTATTAAGGAGTCCATATCCATCTCTTGGAGTTTGGCTTCGCCATCAACAGCGTCGTCTTGTGGAAGACCTAGGACTCCGCGGATTATTATCTTCAATGTCTTGCAAATCACAGAATGCCTGTCTTTTGAAGATTAGGAAGCGTCGTTTTCTTTCCAAAACGCAGAGTCATCAAGGCAAACTTTATTATTATAATTGAAACTGGAAGAGTCTCTCAAATTCTTGGCAGATTTTGAATTCCTCGGCGTTTTTTGAAAATTACTTAAGTAGGAACGGAAGAGATCGAAATCTCCTTCGCAAATTAGGCTTTACAGTTTGTGACCTCTAAAGGAAGCCCCAAAAGCCAAGAGACATTGATAAGTGGTCATTGGTTTTATTTCAAAGATGTCTTTATAGGTCTTGACTCCAACCCAACTCCAACTTGACCCCATTGACCCCAAATGGTGGTGGAAGAGAGGCCTAAAGAATGTCTGTACAATGCTAAGGAATCCATAAATGTATTGACAGCGCAGTGATTACTTCGCCTTGGAGATTCTAGAGAGGCAGAAGCATATGAGAACATTATAAAATATTCCAAATGATAGAGCAAAGTTAAGAGCTTCCATCTACCGGTGACTTATGGGTGGAACGTTTCTTGGAGCTTGTCCCAAGATTGGTTTTCATAACTAGCGTTGGAAAGGACTCCTGTGGCATGCATGATTCCACGAAGTTGCGGAAAGCCAGGAGATTAAGGGTCCAAGAGCTGGTTGTATTGTTCCAAGTTTCCAATATCGCATGGAATGAATGTCACTACTTTACTTCCACTTCCAAAGACGTTTTCACTAGAAAATCAGCGTTGATTGGAAATTCTTTTGAGTTGGGGGATTCCTGCCAGTTACAATTGCACTCCAAGCTTCATTTTTGACCACCCGTTTCACAATTTCCATTCCCAGTCCTCCAGGGATTCAGTAAGAACTTCGGTCATTCAAGTATTTCGAAATCCAAGCTGTGTTGTTGACGACACCTGATGGTCCTGCATTGCACAGATGATCTTTCCAATATGCTTTCGTATTTGCATATAACCCAATGCCGATCTAATATCTGCAGTTAAATCTTAAAGTTAAACGGAGGTATTATTTTTTGGACCAGGAATTGTTCCATTACTAAAATGAACTCTACAATGTCTTCGTTGGTAGGGTTGGAAACATCAAACAAAATGTAAAGACCTTCACGGCTTTGTAACATTCAATCTCTCTTTCATGAAAATAATAGACGGTACGTTATAGAATGTTAAGTGAATAGTTCGTGGAATCATCCCAGGAAGGTTGTTTCATCTGGAAATGATCAATTGAAAGGTCGACTTAAGGAGGAACGTACATGTTTGTGTGAATGTACAAGTGGGTAGTAAAATAACACTCGTTCTTTTAAATTGGATATTTTTCTTAGAAGTTTTCTTCTCAAGTAGATTATGGAAATCTTCACTTGTCCAAACGTCCAATTTACTCATTTCTATGAATCACGTTCCTTCCTTACTTACCTGGAGATATAGTCTTGGACTTGTCAAGGAATTCAGTACAACGTCAACTCCACCACCTGGTACATTGCGTTGAATCTCTTGGGCATATTAGGTATCCCGTGAGTTGCACACAAATTGGACTCCAAGCCGTCGAAGGTACCAGTGCTTCACTTAATTTCCAGCTGTTGCGATGATCCGGCAAATGTCTTGTTTAGGCAATCGCTGTAAGTTCAACTCATCCAGATCCAGTGTGAATTAGAATTGTGTCATTGGGCTAAGCTTTACAGCTTAACGTGACATGCGTAAACCGTCGCAGTCTCTGGTGGAAGTGTTGCACTTTCAGCAAAGGTCACAGAAGGACACAGGGGAATTAAGAAGTTGTCCTTAGAGGTAAGGTGACTTTCTAAAGAGCCTTCATTAGTATTGATTCCAATGACTGGGTCTCCAACGGCGAATTTGGAACTTGTCCGTGGTCCAAGTCTTGTAATAACTCCGGAGTAGTCCTATCCAATGGAGGATAGGGATTCAAAGTATTCCGAAAGCTTTAGGACAACAAGTACATCACGGAAGTTTAGCGAGTAAGCTTCAACTCGGATTTCTCCTTGGTTATCTTCAAATGAAGACATTAAAGTAGCTCCTGATGAAGGAGCAAAACGAAGGTCTTCAATGGCTTTGGACGGAGGAAGGACTAAATGGAATCGCTTGGATTTGGGAATCGGGAGCTACTGGTTGGAAGTCAATGTCGATGGTTTTATGTGGCAAAGTCGTTTAACAACTTTTGGAGAGTCGGAAGTGTAAGCTATTTCGAATTTTTGTCGACTGAGAACATTCTGGTGATAAGGATGGAAGTTTTTTGAATTTTATACGGAGGAAAAGAAGTCCAGGGATTTGCATTGTAAATGAAGGTTTTTATTCTGGAGAACTTTAGTCATTTCAATAAGAACTGAGGGAAATGGAGAACTAAGAGCAGAATTGTCCACAAAGACTGGTTGGAGATTGGAAATGATGACAATGAGCTTTAGTTAAGGAGAGTTGAGTTTGGACACTGAGTATTTGGAGAGGAGTTTGCAGAGGTGGAGGAATGATTGGGTGACCACGTTGAATTCAAATTCTTCGGTGGGGTCATTACAGCAAACAGCAGCCCCAAAGGAAGAGAATTCCTTCCAAGGAAGTGTCACAGGAGGAAAAGATTGTTTGGTGAAGGATTGAATCCAAAGATTCCAAAGAGTGGGATTTATTAAAAGTTATACAGAACAGGGAACGATTGAGTTGTTGTAAGCTGGACTTCAATGTCTTTGCTTCGAGTTTATTTTGAGTGAAAGCGTTCCGAGATTTTTGAGGTTTTTTTAGTGGCGTTTCCAAAAGAGAGGGAGGATCTTTCTTCTGGGCGACAATTTTAGCCAAGTGGTTGTTGTCAGTTGGAAATAGTTGGACATTTCAGTGTCCAGATTGTTCCAAAATGCTAGGCCATTTGCAGGTTTCCAATTCGCAGTGGAAAGGTCTTATGTCTATGTCAGTATAGGATGAATATCCTTCCAGCGTTCCAAAAAGGATATTAATAGCTCTAGAAGGTCTGCAAAGTTCCAGGATAAAAACGGTTCTTTGAGGACGCAACAATTTGTGCAGATTTGTCAGAGTCCGGATATCTTTCGTAGCATGGATAACACTTCCAGCAATAATAAGGTCGTAGTGATAAGAAATGAATCCTTGACTCAAAGGATCTCCTTTGATATTCAATTACTTGAAGATGACCTTGGATCCAGAATCCAGGAATGTAGAAGTGATATCTGCGTAAGTGTATTCAAAGAGACGTGGGTCAAGAGGGATTGTAGTAAAGACGTCGGAAGTAACTGTTCTAGTTCCAGCGCCGACTTCCATAATACGAGTTACTGATTTGGAAAGGGATTGAATATTACTGGATTGAGTATTAGTGACGTAAGTTTTGGACTGGTAAAACAGTACTGGAATGGACGTCTTGAAGAGTTCTCAAGTGATTTTATACAATAATGTATTGAAGTAAAATGATTCAGCTAATTCTGATGGAGAGAAATCGGAATCAGAGTTTCCACCTTTGTTGGAAGGTTCGGGAAAGAATAAAGACGACGGGGATTCACTTCCTTGGAAGATATATCTGAGATTAGATCCTAAAACTGTGACACCGGAAGGTTCTGTGGAGCTCGAGATTACTTGCTGGCTCAGAACTGTGGAAATATCTTCGTGGAGAAAATGAAGGAAGAGTTGCAGTTAATAGCTTCTCCAGAGTCTGGACAACTTGAGAATCCTTCGTTCTTCAGCTCCAGGACGATGTAAAAAATGAATTTTAATTGATAGGGGTTTATATTGAACTCAGATAAGATGTCTCCAAAAGTGAAAGGGAATAATTTGCTCTCGAGAGTATAATACATATACCTATATATCCTAGTAGCCCAGTGCAGTATTATGATTCTTATAATAATAATGACCACCATTTTGTTTTACAATGAAGTGCTTATGTACACACTGATTGACTCACTATAGGTATCAAAACTTTTTATCAGTCACAGGTAAACAGTACAGAGTTAAATTGACCAGAATTCATTTGTTGTTAAACGGTCTATTTTAATATAGCTTGAGTAAAACATAGCCGGGCAAAGGTCACAGAAATGTTAGTAGTAGTAATAAGACATATCAACGGAGAAGAAGGTTCGTGTTGTTCCTGTTCAGAACGAAGATTACGGTCTCAATGTTGTGATGCATTTTGATCTTCAACTCGTCCTCCTCCTCCTCCGTGAACTTTGACTTTGTGGACAGCGACTTCGGAGAGAGTAGCAAGGCGCTCAAAGCAAAGTTCGCATTTGTATCCGCCCTTCGTATGTTTCGCGTCCAAATGCTCCCGCAACGTCAGTGAATCTTTGAATCTAAATATTCAAAAAGAAAGTAAAATTGAATAACATTCAGTAGTTGTCTGAAATCAAAACAATTCTAAAAATAATCACGAAGATGAAGGGACAGACTGACCTTCCATTACACACGAAGCATTTAAACTGTCGTTGACCTCGAGAAGTCTTCTTTTTGTGAGTTTCCTGACAAGTCACAAGTTCATTAGCCTCCGCGTATGCCTCTCCACAGTTGGGGTGGTTGCAAATATTGATGAACTTCTCAGGGTGGTTACTCTTCTCGTGCTCGCGAACGCCCATCAGTCCCCTTCGGGGACGAGATCCGCAGAACCGACATGATTCAACTGTTCTTCTTTTTAATCGGTAGTCACTGGCATTCGGAGTGTTTTCACATTCAGGTCCAACTCGGTGTACTTTGGACTTCCTTTCCAGCCCGTGAAAGTGAACTCTCCTCAGGTGATTGTCGAGGTCAATGGTCGAGGAAAAGGTCAACGAAGTACTTTTGCACAAAATACACGCTAAGACACGAGACCTTGCAGATTTGTGGATGACCTGATGTGCCTTCAGAATATCGAGTGAGGTAAATGGACTTGGTACTCGTTTGCAAAGGGTGCAAATGAATTTGAATTGTTCAGGGTGGAAGGTTTCGTTGTGGGCGGAGAGTTCACCCGGGATTAAGGACGATTTTCCACATATGCTGGAGTAAAGTCGCGTCGTACTGCTTTCAACCATGTCGTGAGCTCCTTCCAGGTGAATTGTCTCGTCGTGATGGAACCGCTTTAGTTTATTGTTAAACTTGATATCACATAAGTGGCAGACGAAGAAATCAGTTCCTGACCGAGATTTCCTTTTGCTCATGCTATTGCAAGGGGACTTTTGAGTTTCCTTTTTCTTGACCTTCGGTTCAGTGACCTTCATGGTGACTTCATTGGGGTTTTTATGGACGGGGTTACTTATATCCATTCGTAGATGATCAAAGGATTGTTTTCTTGGTCGCTTTCTTTCATTCACAGGAGAAGATTCTTGGTGGTTAGAGTCATCAACGTAGTCTTCATTCTGTATGTTGTAGGCTTGGTTTGAACTTTCATCGTCGTCGTTGTCGTACTGTGACTTAATATCCTTAAACGGGTCGACCGAATAATCGTAATCATCTTCACTATCAGAACCGGATTGATTTCTGCAAAACATAAAATATACATTTTAATTGAGGTCACTTATATATATTATACACCTATGCATTTAATAAGATGATTCCATAAACTAAGCCATGTGAGTTAAATGAGCTTACCCATCATCCTGATCCTCGTTAATAATGACTTCTGATTTGACCAATTTAGGTCTCACCTTTGAGACTACCGTATCCATTTGCGAAGAAGTCGCCGTCGTTGGATTCACTGTATCCTTTACTCGCTTCATTTCTAGGAGGAGAGATTGACAGTCGGAACAATAAAGCACTTGGAAACAATTAGCACCAGTCCAATTGATAGTAAACTCAGAATTAAGAGGGACAGATAAAATGGGGAGGATTGTTTGAAATTCTTCTATTGTCAAGAATGATTCACTTGAGGTCGGGATTCTTTCAGTTCCACACAAACCACACCCACTACCACAACCCTGGAAACTGGTTATAGACCACCCTTATCTTATTTTCGTATGTTTGGAAGAAATTGCCGATGTTGTTGACTGATTCGAGTCGACCAACGTTGTTTAATGTTGAAGAGCCAACTTTAAACTTTCCCGCTTCTGCATTAGCTCGAGTTCGGAAAGTCCTCGAGTCTTGACGAGTCCTCGAGTGATTTTATACACTTCTGAATTGTAGTAAAATGAATCAGCTGGTCCTGGTTTAGAGAAATCGGAATCAGAGTTTCCTCCTTCGTTGGATGAAATAGTAAAGACAACGCGGATTCGTTTCCTTGGAAGATCTCACTGAGATTGGAACCTAAAGATGTGGCACCTTAAGATTCTGTGGAACTCTTGATTACTTGCTAGCTTAGAAGGATGGAAATATCTTTGTGCATTTGCATTTGTCCCAAAGTGGTAAATATTTGAGGAAAATGAAGAAATAGTTTCGGTTAATAGCTTCTCCAGAGTCTGGACATTTTAAGAATCTTTCGTTCTTCACCTCCAGGAGGATGTAAAAAATGAAGTTTGATAGATTATGGGTTTATATTGAACTCGGATAAGATGTTTCCAAAAAGTGAAAGGTCTTCTGGAAGAGTCGTCGCAGTTGAATCCAACTTCTCTTAGGCTAGCGATTATCTGGAGAAGTAAAGAGACTTGACAGCGTCGTATAATTCCTTTACTCAACCTTCCAGAATGCTGAAATGCTGCCACAGTTCGTAGTAGTTTACTGGAGGGAAGGATAGAAGGCCTTGGGGAATTCTGGAGCTGGAGAGATCTCCAAACGTCTTCGAACATTTTTGGAAGGTCGTTTTTTTGTATTTCGATACTTTAATTTGAGGATGGATGGAGTGGCAGTTTCCAGAAGAGTTGGGTAAATCATTGCAGCTAGTTTGTGACCATTGTAATCGTAAAGGACGGAGCAGAGGTGACTGGAATGGCTGTAGAGTCTTCTTAGGTTAATGTAACACTCTGGAGTACTTGGAGACGTTTGTACCACACAAACTTCTTCACGGTAACTGGAACAGATAACTTTTGTGGTTCTCTATCTGGACATAAGGCAAACGTAGATGCTAAAACATTTTGTCACTTATCACTGGGCGGAGTAAATGACTGGAAGTGTCGGTATTTGGGACTCTTATAAGAGTATAAGCTTCTGGAGACTTCCAAACTTTTTTTCAGGCTTCTTCAGCGAGTACAGAGTAAAAAATTTCCAAGTGAAGCTTCCACGTTACAATCCTGGAGAAAAGTTCCATACCATGGAATGCTCTGAAGTCATCTTGATCCAAGTTTTGGAACGGTAGGAAAGAACCTTTACCGTGAGTTATCCATTTCCTGCTGTCGTCATCGAGAGTAGTTCTACTGGAAATGGTTAATAGGGTCAACACATTTTTTCCAGGACAGTTATGTGGAATTTATTTGGATATCGTTCGTCTAAAGCTTGAGGACGGATTATTTGAAAATCCTCGAAGCACATTGAGTACTCAGGAAATTGGAAACTTCCTTTAAGCCATTGGGTAAATCCTAAAACCCCCTATTTGTAAATCCTCGAACGAATCCTATTTCCACCTCCTGGAAATATTAAGAGAGGTCCAACAGTGTGGTATTTTTGGGTTTAAAGACGTAGACTCTTGTAGCCTTATAGAACGTTCGAATAACTTGGTTCTTCTAGAAGAGGTGGAAATGAAACTTCCAAGGAGAGGGTGGATTAATCGAATAATGTGTTACAAACATTAGTAGGGTTTTCTGGAAATGGAACAGACTTCTTTTGAAATGAGCAGTACAAAGTAAAGTTTTCCTATTTCCTTGAGATAGTTAATGGAAACCTTTCCAGTCTATAGGAACGTTTGCTTGGAACAAGCTTCCGAGAACTGTGTACATTGTCGTCCATTCATTCTCAGGATTTGCTCATTGAAGGAATACAAGTAGGAATCACGTTGGATGGCGTCGTATTATTACTGTCCATGATAAAGGACGATGGAATCAGTTTTGTTCCAGGAAGACATCATACCCAATTTGATTCAGAACTGTGTGGAAGAAGGAAGATGCGTCCATGAAATTGAGGATTTGGAAGTGTCATCTTTCCAGTATACCACAGAAAAAGATTCCACTATGGAACCTTATTCCATTCCAGACACAAAAGTAGAAGAAGAGGACTTATGGTTTACTTTCTCCACAGCTTCAGTAAAATATTCCTCCAGAATTGGATCCATCATTCGCGATAGGAACGCGGGGCTTGACATAAAAACGTGGAACTTGATTTTATTAACAAAAAGGTCCTTTAGAGCAGCGATCGCTTCTTCAGTTTCACCTATGACGGCTTGAGCACTGAAATTAATTGCAGAGATATCCAGGCACACTTTGTGAACTGGAGGAAGGAGGAAGAACCTTTTACACAAGATCTGAGACAAATTTTTGGTTCCCTTTGATAACGAGAACTTTTCTTTTGGTGATTTTCTAGTGGACCCAAACGCACCGTGATCCAACGAAAGTAAGAGGCTCCTGGGTTAGAAGTTTTGGAGCAACTGTAGCCGCGAACTCGCCTAAACTATGACTTAAAACGCAGTGAGGAATGACGCCACAAGATTCCCATAGTTGAAGGAGGGAATATTCCATGGTAAAGATGAAAGGTTGGCTGTAATTCGTTTGATTTAAGAGATTATCAGGCTGGGATCCCTAGATGATTTGTTTTAGCCTGGAAAGGCCGAAAGAAGTTTCCAAGGATTGGGAACAGTAGTCTGTACTTTGTTGAAAGATGGGATGAAGATCGTAAAGGGATTTGGACATTCCAAGATATTCGGAGCCTTGACCGCCAACTAGGAAACGTAATTTACTGCTACCTATTGGTTTATTATTTGGAACTTTTCAGCAGTGCAAACGGGAAGAAAGGATTTGTGATTTGGATGATTCAATAGCAAAGCTTCGGACTGGAAGGGCATCGCTTCCAGTAATGGCTGAGTAGGTGATGCCTTGGATTGACCTGGAGGATTCAAGTTCCATGAAGTCCTCGTAAGAAGATCTGAGATCTTCCAAAGTTTGGTTGCAGGAAGCAGATAACTTTAAAATGTATGTACAATGGAGTGTTAGCCTTATTGTGTTTTGTGTGCATGGAAGTTTCCAGGTGATTCCTGGATCAGGTGGCTGTGGTTCCTGAATAATTACATGAGCATTTGTTCCAGTGATTCCAAACGAACCCACTCCAGCTATCTCGGTTTTTCATCAGAACTTCTTCTCTTCCCAGGTATCTTTTCCAGTGGAAGAAATGCAGGAACATCCTCCAGCTTTACATTGGGATTCAGCGATTGAAAATTCAAATGCTTTGGAATACATTTCTTCTCCAGAACCAAAAGTCTTGATAATTCCATCGATTCAAGAACAAGGCTCTTTATGTCCAATATTAATCTTCACAGACCCACCAACCAATGGTTTATTTCTTCCCCCTGTCAGCGCAATCCACCGCGACCATTGACGTAGAACGGTAGAACAACCTGACTCTGTATAAAGACATGGAATATTTAAGCCCAATAAGCGGGCCTTGCAGGCAAGCCAGGGTATTTCCCATTTAAGTTCTGAGAAATTGCTTGCTCTGTGATTCTGTGGAGTTCTGGAGGATTTCACGGTACCCTTTTCTCCATCATTCGCCATAAACTCCAGTGTGGGACCCCTGTAGCGACGACGGGGGGATGCACGCATGTCCTAAGGCTTCGTTGACGAGTTCTAAGCCTAGATGTTGTTGGGGATTCATGTACAATACTTCTTTAAGGGAAAGTTTGAAGAATTTCCCGTCAAAAGAGTAGAGGGCCCGAGAAGAACCCAGACTCAATTTTCCGGAATTTCTGAACTGCTATTTAGTTAAGCTACAGAATGTCAGCTGTCTTGATCAATGGAATCGTTTTCTTCACTACGAAATGAAATTTAACTCCATTCCGAAAGAAAAGCAGTGGGGA
>Ga0194135_10001426_pt1 | contig 14278 bp, 16 predicted proteins | sample LitLau_LLRF_2013_FD_134024 | JGI IMG/M metagenome (GOLD analysis project Ga0194135, IMG submission 134024) | Freshwater sediment microbial communities in response to fracking from North America - Little Laurel Run_MetaG_LLRF_2013 (version 2) | ecosystem: Environmental > Aquatic > Freshwater >...
AACTTAGGTGGAAAATTCAGTTCTCCCGACAAGATTCCTAGTGATTGCTGAAGAGGAATTGGAGGCAATGGACAGTGAGGACGGTGGAGACGGTTCGGATATTACCATTTTCAAGTCTGTCCACGCCTCAGTATCCAAAGTGAGCAGGAGGACTACCCAAGTCCACTCGAGCACCAGCATCAGCATCCTCGAGCCCAGCTCAGCCTCGACCGCCAGTAGCATACGCCGGCGGAAGAAGAAACCCAAAGCCAACTATCCCAAGTATAATCTCAGCGGAAGTAAGTTGCTTTCCGCGTCTCTTTTTTAATAACTTTAAGCACATGCGTGACCCTTCGCATTTTATTTCCTTCCATAGAAAAGCGAGGGGAACAAAAATGAAAGAAACTCAACACAGAGGAAAGATGGAAGAAAGAGGAACCGGAAAACGTTCAAAGGGAAGCCAAGGCCGAAGATCCTTAAGGATTACACAAATTTTGAAAACAAAATCCAAAGCCTTTCGTTGGTTTAGGAAATCCATGCCTACAATCAATAATACCCAACTTTATTCCACCACTTGATTCCAAACTTAGTTAAGATTTATTTTTATTAATCCAAGGAAGGTAACTGGCGACGCGCGTGTAGCTAAAAAAATCAAACAGTTTCCAATTAGTCATGGGCTGGACCGTGTGATTTGTGACTGAGTGCATAGTTTCCTAATTCCTACACTTACACTCCTGGCTGAACTCCGCAGTTGACCCCAAAGGAAACGACCCCGATTTGAACTCCATTCTGCATCAGTGGCCCGCCGCTGTCACCCACGCACGAATCCCGACCTTAGGGACGAAAAGACGTCTTACTGCACGAGCTACCTTTGTTATTAGGAGGGTCCGTAGTTGATTTCAACTATATTTCTGTACCTGGACTCCCAGCGCACAATTGGTGTTGAATGATTCCTGCCGGAGCATGGCCCACGTATTTTGCTGCGCAGACATTGTTGCTGATAACGTCAAAGGAGACGTGACGGAGGTGACCCACGGTCCCGCCACCAAACTGGACACCACCCCATCCAGCCACCGTCACTTTACCCCCGGCCTCCGCACGCGTCGTACCCAGTGAAACCGTTTGGATGTTATTATTCAAGGATACTGGGGATTCCAGGGTCAGGATCGCAATGTCGTGATGCTGGAAGCATTGAGAAGCAGAAACAGATTTAGTACTTAATTTCTCAATGCCAGGCAGAGCTGACTACCATCCATAGGGTCAAAGAGACAAAGGACAAAGGGATTACCAATGTTTTCATGGAGAACCCTCGATGGTACTTGATATTCTTAACCCGTTTGACGACAGTGCAGCGACCAGCGGCAGTGATGTCATTGGCTCCCAAGTAGACCCGGATGTTGGCCACTCTTTGTCCATCCAAACTTTGGACGCAGTGCTGAGGGAGACAAACCATTCAAAAATCATGCGTTCACTGAATTTCTACAATTTATTATTTCCAACTTACGGCTGCAGACAGTACAGAACGGGGAGATATCAGGCTCCTACAGGATTAATAACTCACTCAATTATAATTAGCAAACATAATACCGGCCGGGACACTTTCGCACCTTTAAGGTAAACCCAAATTTGTACGAGCTGAAAGTAAAATTGTGTGAGTGGATGGCAAGTGGGGCGCGTCTTACCCTCCGCAAACGTGTCGATTCGTCCGTCCATCTTTGATTGAAACCTGAAAATAAGAAATCATTCCAGTTATTCATTGATTCCAAACCAAACTGGGCGTGTTTAGTAATTTCGGTATAGTGTACAATCCATGGGTATGGTCGACCAGCGACGTTGGATCCGCCAATCACGTAAAATCCTGCACAATTGTGATTATACGGATCCTGGAGTGGGGACTCTGTAGAGTTAGGTCGTGTCCATGATGGTGGTGGTGGCGGCGGCCTGCTTGGTGTAGCCACGGTGGTCGGTGGTAAGGATGACGGGCGTTGCAGAGCATTATTGGATCCTCCCGAAGCACAACAGATTCCATTGTTCTTTCCACTGGATGGACCTTAGTTAATCAGAAACAATAGGTTATGACAACCTATTTGAAGTTCAACTGAAATCCCATCAGGACCTCACCACTAATAGCATAAAAGAATGGAAACGACGGCTTCGCGTTGCAAGTTCCAGTAGACTCCCGTAAACTACTTGCCAGGCCGGAATAGCCCAATTCATCCTGAGAAGATGAAAACAGGAGTGGGTAACACTGTCGGACCTGGACGCATTTCCCCGGATTCCCGGTAGCCGTGCGACAGGTCGAAGTGGTGGACTCTGGCGGAGGTGTCGTAGGGTTTTGACCTATGGGTTGAAACTGTGGGAATCGGTGCTGGAATCCAGGAATCCCTGGAATCCCGCCTGGAACCGGCTTCCCTCCTCCTACCCCGCTCCCAAAACGTGGGAAGTCCATCCCGCCGAATCCGTTTCCATCGAATCCCGGAAATCCAGCAAATATTGAACTCACCGGATAGGGATGACTGAATTGTCTCTTGAGTCGAGTATTTTCAGCAAGAAAATTTGTTGTTGTACCTGTTGGGCTCGCTGCAAAAAGAGAATAAAAAAACCGGAGTCACAAAAAAATCCCATTGAGCCGGATAAGCAACAATGCCTTGCCTTCAATTGTGATCGTGTCTTCATCGATCCTTCCTTGAAATGTGTATACGGCTCTGGAAATTGCGAGGAGGTGACAGAGGATGCCAAGAATAATGTTTCCGTCTCTCATCCCTATTATTGTAATCACGAAATTCTCTGGTTCCTGGAAATACACACTCTTGAGATCCTGCACTGGTGAATTGGCAAAGTGAAACTGATCGGCAGATTTTAAAGATTCCGATTGGGATGATGGGAAATCGAGTCACGGCGGGGCGTCCGGTCTGTCCCCGCTCTTGATAGTGAGATGGACAGTGTTTCTTAGAAATTTCCGAAACAGGAAAGGCAATGAGGCCTGACTCATGATTCTTCATTATGTACGGGGAAAGTGGCGTCGCAAATCGGAACACAATGGAGATAAAAGTGTAGGAGTAGAATTGGATTCAGTTGAATGACCGATCCGGAGGTTACCATTCATCAATCACCCGAAAACACAAAAGAGACAATGGGGTGAGGCTCTCAATGCTAAATTTGAAGAGATGCGAATACTTTATGTCCCCGACCCGCCCACTGCATTCCTTTCGGAGTCCACATCACGGAGTCATTAGGAAAAGGTGGATCAAAATAAATCCATCTTGGGTTGACAAGCACAGGAGGAAACCTTATAATTGTGTTGTGTTTAATGTCTAATAATTCTTAAATCAGCATGCGCCCATGGCCATGCTGTAGTTGAAGGATAATGGCTTGAACTCCAATTTCCTTAAGTCAATGTTATGGACAGACCAAAATTAATTCGAATGGTGGTAGGGTGAGAATAAATGGAAATGGAAATTTTAATTGCTCAATTCTGAACTTGATTAATTTTTAATCTTTTTTGTTCTTTTGAATCCAACTGCTGTAAGCCATGGGTTGAGTGTAGACTCCTGGAACATTGGAAATGATATTCATTACTGATCTGGACAAGGACAAAGCTCACTTAAATCTCAATCAAAAAGTATGTAATGTATACCCGGGAATTCTCCGCATTTCCCACCAAAGGAGACGATGCCAACCTGTTGAAAGACTCCATTTCGGTTTACATGGAGGGAACTTCCGGAATCACCCTTTAAAAGAATTCAAAAAATATTAAAAAAAGAAACTCCGAATTGTAGTTGAACTTTTGTTATCCATCGACGGCCCTTACGCGACAAGAGTCTTTCCCAGGTGAGCCTGCGCAGATTTGCTTCTCGGCATTAATCCGGACCGGAGCTTGGAACCCAGTATACTTTTGTTGACATCTGCTATGGGTCCAGAGGTCCATTGTGGCTTCGAGGAGGCGGGAGGAAGTGCTCGAAGTCCAACTTGTCTGTCCCCACCCGGCCACGGTCACGACCTTGTCCGCCCCAGTCAGGGCTCCGAGTGTGACGGGCTTGATTTTGAGATGCCCTTCGGGGATTGGGGAATTCAGAATGATGAGCCCAATGTCGTCATTCTGGAAGGAATCCGGCATAACTCAGCGGAAATTGACCCAAGACCCCGCGGCGGGTAAGGAATTAAGGAACTTACCAAGCCCCGCATGCTGAATGCCCGATGGTATTTGACCTGCACTGGAGTTCTTACTTCGAGTAATCCCCGCACACCAGCCGCCTGGGAAATGTCATGATGCCCAAAATAGATTTTCATGGAGGAGACGTCCCGGGACGTGAGGCCCATGAGACAGTGAGCTGCCGTTAAGACCGTGGATTTGCTAATCAGAGAGCCCCCACAACTATGCCGTCCTCGGATATGGAGGGAGACGAGCCACGGAAACTTGGAAATGTCGTTCACGCTATTTCCTCCCACGACAAATTTCTCGGGTCGGAAGCCGCTGGCGGGGCTTGGGCGCGGTGGGCGGTACCCTTGTTGGCCCGACGTGCAGCAAATCAATTCCTTTTCTGAACGGACTACTGCAAATTTAAACCCAAACCGTGCGTGAGTGACATGGTGAGAAGTGCTCCGGCGGCAAGCCCCGCCTTTCCACAGAATTGTGTCTCACCCGTTCGAAATGAAGGGAAGAGGCTGTACGCGCTAAGCCCAAGCGGCACGTCCTCACAGACTCCGGAACTGAGCTTGAACTGCTCCACCAATCCCGGCTCTCGATTCTCCTCCCCTGGAGTTGAGTAGAGGAGGGGATAACAGTCGGAGACCGTGGTGCAGTTCCCACGCTCATTTCGCAGGGAATCGCAGAGACTCCCTTCAAGGCTTGCGATTTCGGCTGGAAGGACTGCTGGATAGAATACAGAAAACTGTCGCTTCGCCCGGGTACTTCCTCTGCCCATTTCAAAATCGGGTCCTCCCCCATCCGCAGCTCCTGGAAATTAATAATGGAAAACTGGAGAAGTTAAACGGAGGATTTCCACGGTTACTTTTGATTCCTTTTACCATTGATGACGACAGTGTCTTCATCCCCATCCTCCAATAATGTGATCCTGGCTTGGCATAATACTGCTGACAGGGACAACAATACAAGTGCAGCCCGCATTGTTCTCCGTGATAAAACAAAGGATTTGGGGATTTCAATTCTTGGGAATTGCTGCCTCCAGTTCAACTCTTAGACTGGATATCCTCCGACCGATTTGATCTTCTTTTTAATTTTTTGGAACAAAAAGGGATTACCACCGGCTCTCAAGTCATAAATTACGTCTTGGCACGGGTGAGTTCACTCACTCCGCCATCCCCGGCTACCTGATGTGCAAATTCTTGAGGATTTTTGCACGTTTTTTCTAACAATAATTACCTTGTTGTTGGATGTTGCATTATTAAAAGTATGAGAGTGAGAGCCTCATCCATTCTTGATGTCAGGAAAATCTCCCAGTCTGTTCTCCGTGAGAGCATGAAATCTCAGAAAGAGATAAATGATCTCAATCAATCAAGTGGGGCGGAGTCTATAATTAAGATTAACAGGAGGATTAACATGCGGAGCGTTCACGTTCCGGAGCCGGTTTGGGCGGTGGCGTCAGGACTTTTACAACCTCAACCTTGAGCCATGACTTTGACCTCAGACAATAAGGGGATGCACAAAAAAGATCATACGCGGGATGATATGGATATGGAGACAATGTACCCCTCCCCATCACAAGTTTTTGGTTTTTTTTTTGGAATTTATTGAACCCCACGATTCAGGCCAGATGGATCTTCAACATTAGCGTTGCCTATTCTTCTCAATCCAATTAAGGTAACTCCCTACCCTCGTGTGAATATAGGGATAATGGCTACAGCCAATATTCCAAGACACAATCCCTACTTGCTCATACTTCTTGTCTTCATTTAAAATCACTAAGGGCCCACCCGTATCCCCGACACAATCTTGAACTCCGGTCGGACTGGGTCCAGCAGCTCCGCCAGCCGGACGACTCCCCTTCTTTTGTACTTTGGTGGTGGTGGGCGGTGGCTCCTTGACTTTCTCTACGTTGCTCAGCATCGTCTCCGTGTCCGTGTCGAGCTGGGTCCCAACTGGAGTCTCCAGCACCCGCGGGGGATAGGCACAGAGCATGTGGTCGGTGATGCCGGAGCGGGCCAAGTATCCATACTTGATCCGACAGTCCGCATTGGACCAAATCCGCATCTTTGCTTTCTGGAGGACCGGGATGGGGGAAGGGTTCCAATTCCGACCCCAACCGGCCAGTGTTGCCTCAACCCCCACGAGCAGGTTCTCCTCAATCTCGGCCTTTCGACGGACAAATATTTTCCTTGGGAGGCAGACTGGAAGGACGCGGGGGGTTCCAACCGGGGCTGGCAGTTTGAATCGCAAGAGTGCAATATCATTTTTCTAAACAAAAGAAAAGGGGAACACTTGAGGACGGCGGGTTAGCCAATGAAATGGGAGTTATTTTCTTACAAGAGTCTGATCGTCGAATCCACGGTGGTAAATGATTCGAGCAACTTTCCGGACAATCAAGGGCCCATCCGAGATTGAGTTGAGCTTGTAGTCTCCCAAGTAAACTTGGAGATTAGAAACGTCTTCGGACTTCATCCTGCGTCGAATCAAAATTAGAAACATAAAAATGGCGTTCCTGGAATCAAGCACCCTGTTGGAAAAGCCACTCACTGATAGGTACAGGAAGCAGAAGTAAGGACGTTGTAACGATCAATGAGTGACCCTGCACAAAAATGACCTCGGTTACCTACAAGTGCTACCTAAGAAAAAAGGAAAAGACGCTTTTTGTGATTATGCGCGGTCGAAACTTTCTCAGAAACTTTTTTTCTTCCAGATTTTTTAAACTTTTTCAACTCACAATCCATGGGAATCTGTTCCCAGCTTCCTCTGCCCCCATTCCTTCCGGTGCTGTTTCATTAATGAATCCACAGCTGTGTTCCCGGTGGTAGTGGGCCGCAACGGCGTCTGGGATTGGAGCCTCTGTTGGTGGCTTCTTTCTGATTGGCTGACGACTTGCTGGAGTCCCTTGGCTACTGTTGGCTGGCGTTGGAGATGTTGGCGGTGGGGCTGTGGAGGCGGGAGTTGATTTGGTATGTCCCAGCGTGGTAGTGCTCCTGCTGGTGGTGGGTGGTTCCGTAGTGGTGGTGGTACTTGGAAGCCCTGGTTCTGGAAACACGATTCGACTCGGGCAGCAAATCAGACTCTCCGGCATGTCTGTGAAAATTCAACATATTATATTGAAAATTAAACATTGTTGGGAAGGTGTCCTTCGCTCCATCAAGTTGAAATTATTTATCCAAGTTACCAATTCGGAATCGGCTAAAATTGGGCATGTCACAGGGTCCGGAAATTGATTTGAGCGTGTCAATCAAGTTTGCAGTTTCCGTCTCTTGTCGTTCCTTTCCGTACTCGACAGAGTAGAGCATGGGATAGCATTCCCGCAGCGTCGCACAGACGCCTTGCTCTCCGAGCGTCGTGTAGCACGTGAAATCGGGATCCACGCCATTATCAGCCCGAGCCCTTCCACCGAAACCGAACCCTTGGCTTTCCCATGGCCACGTGAAAGGAAACTTCCCGCCACGACGTTTGAGGAGGGCAGTGGAGGTCAAGGCTGAAATAAAAAAAATTCAGAGTTATTAAATGTGTGCGTTGACCCTTTGGATTGAATGAAGTAATCCTCTACGGTTAGAAGGAGCAGACGCAAAACAAGAAAATTAAGCCTCGGCATAGCTGCAATTGATTCACACTCTAACACTTTTCCCTAGCTAATTTCAAACGGCTTTCAACTAACCCAGTCAAAGTTCACAATTGCGTACTTCCTTTTCCCGTCAATTCTTAATTCCTGAATTGGGAATTGAGCATCCACACTCCGCACACACTATTATGCAATTGGAAATTGAGTAGAGGAGAAAAGCTTACCTTCAACAATGACCGAATCCTCATCTTCCCATTGAAAGGAAAGGGCGTGCGGGAGGACTCCCAATGTGGAAATAATTAAACTAATCAAGAATAGCTCCACTCTCATTTTTTATCCGCTTTATAAATCAATCAAAAGCCGGACGACTCTCCCAACATACGGCAAACGGAAGAAATGAGCAGATTTGGAGACGCCGACAAGAACCTCCGATTCCGCATCGGCATGAGCAGTTCTTCCATAGAATACGCGGAATCCCATCATTCCAAACTTGAAAATCCACTTGGATGGATGGATGCCCGTCCTGAGTAAATGTCTAATGAGAAGGTCTTCTTTTGTCAAAGAATAATGAGATGAATGAACTTTAACTTTTCTTTCTGATACCTTGTTGTTTGTAAGTTGGCAAAAAATGAAAACAATAATGGGAACCTTTCTTGCAGAAAAATGTTTTGTGAAGGAAAACGGGGAAAAGTTACTCCTGGATTTGTCGAGGCGTAAAGCCTACGTGAGACGACTATGGAAAATGCAAATTATAATTATTGCTCCCCAAAACTCGTTTCCTATTCCCTGGGATCACGAAAACAGCCCAGCGTGTGATCTGTAGTGAAAACATTGCAATCTGTCCCTTCCCCGGGGGGATGACTCAACTCTCAACTGACTCAAGATTTAAGCGCTGATAATTTCTGGGAATCGTTCTGGGGTTTAATAAATTAAATTAAATTATTTCAAAATGTGAAACAATTATTTTGTACAGGTAAGGGATAAGAACATACAACTTTGTCCAAAACAAATAAAAAGAGTCTTTTGAGTTAGAATAATACGTAGTAAGTGAGAATGGATTAGGATTGGGATGGCCCAGCAGCAGCGGTGGTTTCAAGGTCGAAGTCGATTCTTCTCGATCCAATGACGGTAGGCACTGACCCGGGTGAGGACGCGGGGGAACGTGGAAAGGGATCCAAGTTTCCAGGAACTGATTCCAATCTGCTGGTAAATCCCATTCTTGCCCTTGACAATCAGAGGACTTCCGTCCGTCTCGACCTCCTGCGATACACAGAATGTAATTCCAATCCAACCAATGTCCAACAAATGATGGGGTTTGGTAGTTGGGCTTACCTGGGTAAAATCAGTTACTAGAGTCTTGGGACTACTCTGGTCCGTTGAATGCTGGGCACAGAGCATGTCCTCATCATCAAAGTGCGTCTCGGGAATAAAGTAGCGATACTTGTCCAGGCAGGCATCCTTGGTCCAGACTGTCAAATTGCTCTCCTGCGTTACATCATTCTGGACCTGATTCCAGTTTGAGCTCCAGCCCACAATCGTGGCTTCTGAGGAGGTTTCGAAGAAGAGATTCCGGTCCTCGTCCAACGGGAGACAGACTGGCTTGACGCGTTTAGTCCCAATCGGGATTGGTAAGCTCAATTTTAGGAGAGCAATGTCATTCCGCTGAAAATGCAGGGATATGTTATTAGAATTTAGTAGGTGGTGAGTTTTAGTGAACTGTCATGACCTTCAATTTTTCCAAATCCAATAAAACCTAATTAGCTGTGAGTCAAGTAATCAATCCAAAGGAATAATCTGAAGCAGACATGGATAGACGGTAGGCGCATAACTCATAAGTTCACAACTGTATCGCATCTTCTATATTTCAATTAAAAACTTTATATTTTTTTAGTTCGACTTACTAAAGTTGTGATTGAGAAGCCGCGGTGTCGCATTGCTCGGAGTACTCGACGGACAATGGTCGGACCATCGATATTTGAATTGAGGATCCGTTCTCCGAGATACACGCGAAGCTTCCCAATGTCCAGTGTTGAGAGGCTGAAAAAGTATCATTGGAATATTAGAGGCATGGGACGTGTCATTCAGAGTTCATAGAAAGTTTTCGATTCTGGATCGTATCATACTGAGAAACGCAGGCAGCGGAAGTGAGGACGTGGTACTCGTCAATCTAAAAGTGTAAAGGTCAAAGGTTACCCTGTCCTGGATTCTTGGGGAATGACAAAATTGAACCAAGAGAACAAAAGCTCACCAGTGACCCGGCGCAGATAAACTTTGGCCCGAGCTTGATAGCTGCCTATAATGAATTAATTTCATTCAGTCGTGGCTAACAGGCGCATGATTGGGAATCAGGAGGCAGCACTTACCACCCAGGGGTGTTTGGGGTCAGCGGAACTGTTCAAGCGTCCACAAGGGGCCTTGTCCATCACCAACGGCAGTTTCGGCCGCTCAGTTGTTGTGGTTGTCGTTGTGGTTGTTGGGACCGGGACGGGTGTTTCCGATGGAATTCCGACTTCCGTTAAATCCAGCTCGGGCAACGCTGGAATTCCAGTAGTGGTGGGAATGAGGAGAGGGATGCCACTGTCCACTTCCACTTCCCCCTGCGTTACAGGCGGCGCTGGGTCCGCTGGAGCCTGGGTAACTTGGACCCCTTCCGGCTTGGCTGGTTCTCTCGTAGTTCCACTTCCAGTGATTTCCACTTTCGTAGCCTGGAATGGAAAGGATGGAGCTGCATCTGGATAGATGGGCCTTGGCGAATGGCTGGGGAGTGGACTGGAAGGTGTGGGATTATGCACAACCACAGAGTCATCCGGGGTCATGGATCCCACAGCAATCACCGGGACGTAGACATCCCCTGAGGCATGATGACCTTGGGTAGGAACGTAAGGGCGCTTGTAGGGTCTCGTTGTAGGCCGAGACGAGGTTGGGACGGGCTTGAGGGGGACGCTGACGTCCACTCCGTTGGTTTTTTCCGTAGATGGGGAAACTGACCCACTGGGAGCTGGAAATGTGAGTTTGGGAATGTTGGACGGGGCACTGACATCACCGCTCGTCGGTTTGGACTGTGGGATTTTGACTGCCGGGGGATTAGTGGCGGTGAGCCTGGAAGGCAATTTGACAAAAGCAGCCACTTTCTTCTCTTCTTCTTCATCGCTCTCCGATTCCCACTCGGAAATATCGTTTTCATGTTTGGCTGGTGGTGGTGGTGGTGCAGTTGTTGTGGTGGTGCTCCGGGTTGGGAAACGGTGACCCCATTGACCCATGCCTGGATTGGGTTTGGATGTTGGGCTAGTGGAAGTCTGCCCAGGGGAAGCTGCGACGTCTCCTGATGGAAAGGCTTGCCCTGCCCCATGCCCCATGAACCCGGCAACCGCATCCGGAGCACTCCCCCCTGGTTTTATTGGATTACTGTCAGAGCCTGGCTGGGGTGTAGTGGTGGACGTGCTGGGCGTGGTTCTCATCCACACCCTTTCAACGACTGGAGTGCCTTGAGAGGGGCGTGGAGACGGAGGTTTCAATTCACCCGAAGTGGGGATCGCCGTGTCCTTTGTGGAGGGGCAGCAAATGAGATCCTTCCGATTGACAAAGTCCAAATCCAGCACCGCTTGCTGCATTTCCTCTTCTCCTTCGTAGGGTACAAAATCTGTCAAGGAAAAATGGATTGGAAACAAATTAAAAATCTAAACTTAATTACTTGTGTCAAGCATGCCCATGCGAGATTGCGGTTAAGTTAAATGGCATTTTAGCGTACCGTCTCTAAATGACAAGGGCGGGGGTTGACATGGTCCGGAAGTTGACATTAGAAGGTCGGCCAGGACGGGATGTTTGATTTGACCCTTGTGCTCCCCTTCCGTGTAGTAGAGCATTGGGAAGCATTCGTTGAAAGTAGTACAATGACCTTGGTCACCCAGTACGGAATAGCAAGTATGGACGTAGGCTCGGGCAGTCCGACTCCCGCTTCGCCGCACGCGGTCCCGACCTTGCCGCCCCCTCCGCCTTTGCGGAAGTAGTGAAGTCGGGGCGTGGTAGAAGAACGGGACGTCATTCCGCTGGAACGGCACCCCTACCTTCCCAACATCTTCTTCCCTGGTGGCTGTTTCAATTCAAGGTCACGGGGTCAAGATTGAGTCTACCTGTGCAGGATAATTGAAAATGCGTACCTTCGACAATGATGGTGTCCCCGTCGGCCCACTCCACGCGTCGTGTCAGCCCTTCCCGTACCATAACCCCAAGGAGTAGAATCCTGAGTAGTGGCCACATCCTGCAGATCCTTCCTTTTCCGAGCCGAGGATGCTTGAGGGGATTTTGACCGTCCTTGCCCAATGCTTGAGTTGGACTGTGAGATTTGTCAGAATAAACTTGATTTCTTTCTAATTGATATCGGAAGGAGGTAGTTTTGAGGGCAAAAATGATGATATCCATTTCAGATTAGGCCGATTAGGGACTTAATACTCTTGTGTGAACCTACTTTAGGATTCTGATCAGGTTGTGGCGGATTGCTTCTCATTCATGCAACACATTTATTACAACTTGGACGGAGGAACGTGAATAATGACCCAATGACACACCTTGTCTCCTACACTACAAAAAAGCTTAACCCTATTGTTGTGCTTCTGTAAATCCAGTAGGTGAACATTTCCTACATTGTTGTCTTCATTGTCTCTACCCATGCAGAACGGCTTCTGCTGGGGACGCGATGCAATTGTAACGATAGGGATGAGTAGAAGTAGGAAACGGATAAAAAACGGTGTAAAAATGACAGGAGCTGGGAATCGACATGATATGGAAACGGGAACATTTTTAATCTAAAAAATAAATTGGCTCTCCACGCTCTCAATCAATAAGTTTTCGTTTCTCTTTCACCACTATCGACTGTCCCCCTTAGAAAAATGGATGAAAAATGAGAAATCACATACCGCCACATAAAACAGTCAAACTAAACCAACTTAAACAAAATAAATTTACTTGACTTTCAACCACGACACTCGGCTGTAACTTGTCAAGTTTTTGAAACCTTTAGGAAATTTTCTAGTCTAATTAAGAAGGTTCCGCCGGATCCAGGGAATAAAATGCTCAACGCGCGTAAAGACACTGGGGAAATGACAGTCCCTCTCCCGGAGGCCAATCAGGAACTGTTTCCCATACCGCTTGGCAGCCAATGGAGAGCCGAGAGTAAAGTGACACGGATTATTGGTTGGGATATTGGCACAAATGATTTCCTCCATTTTGCTCGAGTTGAGAAACTCCTTCCGGCACTCGTCGTAGTTGTAAACTCTCAAGGTCACCCCGCGGAGGAACGTCATGTCCTTTCCTTTCACTCCGTTCCCTTTTCTCCAGCCGGAGAGGAGGGCCGTACGGATTGGGGGGAGCGGGTGTTTGAGGCGGTGGGCCGGAATGCTGGAATTATCTGTCAAGTGGATCGGTTGGACATGGTCGTTGAAAATCACTTCCGTGTCCAGCTTGAGGAGGAGGAGACTATTTTGCTGGAAAATGGGACAGAGAGAGAGAGATGGGATGAAAATAATATGTAAAACTGGAGGGAATTATTGCTTACCATTCTGAGTGTCTCATAGTAGAATCCTCTGTCCATGATGACCTTGGTGATCCGTCGGACATAGTAAGGCCCTTCCCTTCCCCTGTCTTCGGATACCTTCTCATCTCCCCCGAAGGATTTAAAACCAATCCCAACTTGGTATTGGTTGATCTCGTCTTTTGATACACTGATAACAAATAACAAGACAAATTGAATACCGACTAAGGAATTTCAAAAAGGATTTCATTTCCGTTACTTTTGAAGGCAATATGCAGATGAGAGGACATAAAGTTTGTTCAGGAGGGCACCGGAGCAAATGTTTTTCCCGTCTTTCATTATGGACGCCTGCGGAAAAGGTTGAATGTTAGGAGATGTTGTGCATTTTCATTTTTAAAATCGACCATTTTCAAAAACATAACTTACAAGAAAGGGAAACGTTTTCGGCCCGGGAGCATCTGGATTTTCAGGGATTTCTTCCCCCTTAACGGCTAAAAGTATTTAAGAACTATGAATTTAGTTGAGTTTGGATACTTCATCATGTCATCATGCATCTTTGGATAAATTCAGGCAAACAATTCCTTTCCTTACGTTCAAGAACAATGGAATCCTCCGTTTCGTAGTTTCCCCTGATGAATGTTGGAAGAAGGACAACTGTCAAGGTCATGCCCCAGATTACCCGATTCATACTTGCAGTAATTTAGACTAAATTCAATAATAATTGCAATAATGTACACTGATTGCTAAAATTACTAATTTCCCGTTACAGAAAAACGATGATGCGTTGTGACTGGCAGAGAAAAAAGGACGCCGAGAGAGCGTCAAGCCTAAACTGAATTCTCTGAAATGAACATTTCAAGTTTATTGCTCAGCCATCACCCTGAAAAAATTTTGACCTCAAACTTTTACTCATTTTTCACAATTCACCTTCACCTTCATTTTATAATCAAAAACCAACTTCGCTTTAAGCCATAATGGATTTCTGAAATGAAGCTCATTGGTGCGGTCGGTCGGGGTATTAAAGTTGATGGAGACGAGCCACGATCACGAATCT
>Ga0194135_10001427_pt1 | contig 14278 bp, 19 predicted proteins | sample LitLau_LLRF_2013_FD_134024 | JGI IMG/M metagenome (GOLD analysis project Ga0194135, IMG submission 134024) | Freshwater sediment microbial communities in response to fracking from North America - Little Laurel Run_MetaG_LLRF_2013 (version 2) | ecosystem: Environmental > Aquatic > Freshwater >...
GCAGTAGTAGTAACAGCAACTTCTTGAGATATTTGATGGTCTTCTGAGACAGGCACGTGAGCTAGTTCTGGTTCCGACATAATAGCTTCAATTGGTTGACTTTAATATTAGATTTCTTCCTACGGTTCCAAAAAGCGACGTACCGTGAAATGTCACATATTCCACAACCCATAAGAAATGATTAGGAAGGAATTATACGTACCAAAGCAGGATGTAATTTAGTTTAATTTTACTTACGTTTGTAGACGTTAGTTTATTAGATTCCACTCACGATGAACACGTTAACATTTGCAATCAATATTCTTTTTCAAATATTTGAATAATATAATATTCAAAGTAATTCTCAAACTCCATGTAACGATGTAACAAAGTATTAAACCCAAAACCCAAGAGTTTTAATACTACAAATTCCAATTACCGCGTGGCTCACGGGGCAAACAAACAAAACAAAGTAAACACCCAACTCACGCTATGAAATTCTGCTCTAAATGAGAAGAGTGTTTCAAAAGCTCACGATAATTTTGACTTGAATTCGATTAGCATCTTCGATTTGCATCTTACGGTGGTGGCCTGTTGAGTTCCTTTCTCTTATGAAGTTTTAAAAATCATGCTTCGAAAGGCTTTAGAATTTGACTTCGAATGTGGTTATTAAGGGGTGCCCCTTTATTCATATTCTACAGCGATGAATAGGTACTATAAACATCTTATTAGAATTTCGTACTTCAGCTTTAATCTTGGTTTGTTTATTACAATTACTTATTAACATTGCCTTAAAGTTTTATTGGTAAAAGTAACAGATCTAAAAATTATTAGTTTCGATTTTACAAACGTTTACATGTTCAATTTAACACGACACACTTATTTAACAAATTTTCCACACCAAAATTTGAACATAAATGTACACACACATATATTAAATATTTAGCTAATACTTGTACATTTCCACTAATTTATCGAGAGTGAACCCATACTACAAATCTATACACCAAATATCAACAAATAAATTCGCGTATTATCATTATCATTATTATTATGCAAAAAAAGTCTCTACAATCGAGTCCAGGTTAAAACACTTAAATAATATAAAATGAGTATATATCAGTCAAGCTTCGATTAGTTTTTTCATCCATACTTATTTCACCTTCATCCCTATTTTACTTTGTTTTTATAACTACTTCATGATAAATGATATTATTAAATTACTCAATCACAACGTATCGTAGCATTATTATGCTGTCAGAATAATCTGAAGAGTGCTAAATTCTAAAAGTGTAGACAAAATGTTGTATGTACTATCTCAAGTGGATTTGTACTGATTCTGTTTTACCTGTCCATGATACTATAAGTTATCAAAATATAATGTCTGGTGAGACGTCTGGTTGCGCCGGTGATGGTTAAATAATGAATACTTATCTGACAAATCTTATAATTGAGTACAAAGGAGATCCAAATGAAAACTTCAGTAAAGTGCGATACATTTCAGGTTTTGAAAGTAAAAACTAGTGAATACATATCTAATGAAGTTTCAACCTATATAAGTAAAGCTCCACAGGTAGAATAGCATTCCTATTTCCTATATCACTCCAATTAAGTAAAATTACCAGAATTATGCTTCGAATCAGGACTAAAATACTCGTTAATTAATAGCCTCCTGGTTGATTTTGGTACTGCATTCTTGGACCAGGTCCCATTCCCATTCCAGGTTGTTGTTGTTGCTGTTGCTGCATAGCTGCTAGTCTCATGCGTTGTGCTCCAGGCCCCATAGGGTTTTGCATTCCCGGTTGGCCCATCTGTCCTCCTCCTTGCATTACTGACTGACCCATCTGACCTTGCATACCTTGTCCTGGATTTCCCATATTTGGTTGGCCCATTTGACCTGGCTGCACCATCCCTTGGTTTGACATCCCCATTCCTTGAGACATTTGACCCGGATTTTGCATCCCCATTTGTCCCATTTGGTTCATTTGTCCGGGGTTCAACATTCCCATCTGTCCTGGTGGGCCTTGTTGCACCATTTGACCTTGCTGAGGCATCTGATTTTGCTGATTCATTGGACCAGGCTGACCAATTTGATTTGGCTGTCCCATTTGACCCATTTGAGGTCTTGTGTACACACCTTGCATAGAATTCATTCCTGGATTGCCCTGTGGATTTCCTTGCATAAATCCAGGAGGTCTTTGGCCCATTGGAGGTCTAATTTGCCCTTGAGGTCCACCACTTTGCATAAAATTCGACATATCTGACGTGGGAGGCATGGGTCTCTGATTCATCATTTGAGAATTCATCTGTGGCTGCTGACTATTCATCATATTTGCACCACCTGGACCTCCAGACCCAGGAGGACCTTGTGAATTAACTCCAGGCTGGTTATAACCATAATTTTGATTCATTCCTGTAACAAATTATCATGATTGATAAAACAAAATTCAATTGATAACCTTTCTAATAAATCGATTGTGACACTACCTGGCTGCTGAGGCATGGGTTGTTGTTGATACATCATTGGAGGGCCTTGATTTGATTGCATTCCAGGTTGATTTTGGAAATTTTGATTCGTTATCGGCGCTTGACCTCGAAGCTGCTGTCGTAATATACCTTGTTGTCGTGGACCTCCAGGGCCACTTTGTGGGGGACCTTGTGGAAATTGTTGAAACTGATTTGGACCCGCAGGTGGACCCCCATGTCTTGCTCGTAACATATTGTGCAAAACTTGTTTCGACTGATTTAAAGGAGGCCGTCCCGCTACATATTAAAGATATCCAGATAATTCAGTTATATTCTAAATAGGTAACCTACTAATTTTGAATTGTACCAGGTCCTTGTGGGGGTCCTTGTCCATAAAAGGTTTGTTGAGGCTGCTGAGGAGGAGGTGGTTGAGCTTGAGGGGGCTGCTGCTGTTGCTGCTGTTGTGGGTTTCCATTAAACCACTGTGGATTCGTGGGTCCAGCAGGAGGATAACTTGGAGGAGGAGGATTTGGCCCAGGCACAGGCATTTGATTCGGAGCTCCAACGGCATTTCCAAATGGACTTCCCTGTAATATATGACGTATTAGAATTATTATTCCTAATTATATAATCCTACTTTAGTAGCTAACCGTTCTGACTGCAGGACCAACTGTTGGAAGTGTTGGTGGTGGTTGTGAAGGACTGTTGATTTGAGGTGGTTGTGCAGCAGCAGCTGCTGCTTGTGCTTTGGTCTGTCTCCGTTTTCTTGGTGCTTTTGGCTTCCTTCCTGGAGGAACTATTGCACCTCTAGGGCTCTGATCGGATAGTGGGGTGTCTGGCTTCAAAATGATCTCTTCTTTGACACTGATTTCAGGTTTGACATCAATATCTTCGGGTGGTAAAGGCACAGGCTCGAGGAAATGGGAATTTGACTTAACCAGATTATGTGTGTGAAAACGCTGTAATCTATACGATTCTTCATAGCGCAGAGGCTTTCTTTCCATTTTTACTGCCCCAAACCATCCCCAAGAAAGTGATGCTGGATTTTTCTGGCCTTCTATTATTTCCCACGGACTTACTTTCTGCTTTTCCCATACTGCCAAACCCTAAGATTGTAAAAATTCGATTGATGAGCTTTTCCAGCAATCAGTAGAATGTTTAACTACATAGAAATAAGATATGTTGTAGAAACTTACGGGTTTCTTATCAACAAATTCAAAACTTTGAACCCTGTTTCCTTTAGAGTCTACTATCATAGACGTCGCTTGCGTTACAATTATTTCCTCCTGCACCTTAGAAAATGGCAAAAGTTGTCTCAAAGGCTTAATAGAGTCCGTGTCTTTGTCCGCAAGTTCCTAAAATGCAATAAATCACGAATTAATTCACAGATTCAGACTTTTACGACTCAACCATTGTGACTGCTTGTGAGCGTAACTAGAAACCAACCTTTTTCAATTTCTTTATCAAATTCATATTTTGTTTTTTCATTTCTTCTATTCTATCCCCAGGCTCGGCGATTTGAGTTGAGTGAACCAAAGCAGTTATCATATCAATTATTGTAGGAAATATATCGCTGAAAAAATCACATGAACGTTAAACATTTTAAACCAATGGTGAATTATGTTTTAGTTACCTATTCGTATGCAAATCAATTATTCCGTTAGTGACGAGCTGCGTTAAAACAACGGCCCAATCGGCGGTTGCTGTACTACTTCTCTGAATAGCGTCGAACATACCTCCTACTAAGCTCAGTCGGAGCCGTAATACATCTCTCACGGATTCCGATTGTATTTCCACATCCTTATCATATCAGTTTAATTAGTCATTTAAACCTATTACTTTAAATCGTAACAAACTAATCGAACTACATACCGGAGATTTTGATAATGTTAGCAGCTGTGTGAACTGATTTAGTAGGGAGGCTAAAAGGCCTTCTCTTTGTTCATCTTGTCCTTTCAAACAGGTCAAAATTAATGCTAGAAATGGTAATAGCGCTTGAAGTGTGCCCCCATTTTGACCATCCGTATTTTCGCCTTCATTTGTTTCATTTTTTTTCTTGAAAAAATGTTTGGCTTCAAGAACGTTCCCTATTTAGAAAAATAATTAATTCGCACGTTTCAATTAGAGATATTCAATTCTAATTCACTTTAATTAAAGGCATTTTAACATGCAAAAGGAACTTGGAAAGGAAAGACAACTAACCAGCATGTCGCAAAACCCGTCCTTGAACTGCAGGGCTTAACTTTGCAACCAACGGGGCTAATAGCCACGCAGCAGATGCAGTCCATCCGTATATGCTGATTTCATTTGCTTGACTTTTGGAACAAGCAGATCCATCCTCATCCAGTTTATTTTTCTCTTGTGTTCCTCCAACAGACAGAGGACCGTTAGAAAGGCACCCCATACCTCCTCCGCTTGATCCACTACTGCTAGATGTAAAACTGCTGGGAGGCGTTCTGGCTATAATTTCTTGGCTTTGTTGCTGTCCGCCTTTCTTTCCAGATCGAGGACTTTTGCCTGGAGCTGGCGAAGGAGCAGCGGAATTCGGAAGTATGCACTCCTGACCTTCTTCTGTACCTAAATGGAAAACTTCAAGGGCAGACCTGGCAACAATATCAAGCCAATTTCCATGTTCAATTGGTATTGGACTATTGGCTAACTGCTTGCTCTGAAGTGTCAATGCCAGCCACGCTTCTCGAAGATTCCATAAATCAAGACTTTCCATCAATCTCGGAATGTGTACTTTAGGATCGAGTCCTTCATCTGGAAGTTGCATTTCTGGATAACATATTAAATGCAAAAGCCGTTGAGCTTGTTTATGAGACACACAGGGATCAATCAGCATATCGGGAGCACAAAGCTCATCCAGATTTTGTAACGACTGAAGACGCACCCATGACTCACTGCACATTTGCTGCAGTGCACTATATGCAAAACTCGCTAAAGTTCTTGCCTCTCCCCTAAAAGTAATCAAGAACGATTCAAAGATGCAGTTTTCAAGTGAGGATTAAGGATTAAGTTAAAATGAAATGAATTTATAGGGCAGAATATTGAATTTAGCTTACCTCAATGCATCATTATTCCGGTCGGATGCTGGAGCATCAGAAGTTCCCAGAATGTGACTAATACTGAGTTCCCCACCCAATCCACTAGGAAGATTACGTTGTTCTTTTCTTCTTTCACAAGCTGAAGCGGCATCAGCCAACAATAGCATTGCCTTTAAAACAGCTAAGACAGCTCCTAGAGATATACTACTATGAGTTGCAGATAACAATCTTCGGTCGCAACTCAGCTTTAGTGTTCCAGGAGATGAAGTGCTAGAATTTATATCATCCAGTGTTTTGAACAGGCTCAACAGAAGTTGACATGCTAGCCTGGCGCCCGCTTCGGTGTCAGTATCACTTGGACCTCGACCTACATTCATACATTTAAGTAGCATTCAAGATCTCATAGAGTTCGGTTCTAATATTTAAATAACCAAAAATTCTAACTTCTTACCTTCATTCCACGCTTTAAGTAAAGCTGGCACTGCCTGAAGAACAAAATCTTGCAGCGAGAAACACTGCCTCGCCACCAAGAGAGAAGTTAAGGTGGCTAAGCTAGAATGTATACTCAAATGCTTTACATCCACTTCCGAAAGTAAATCAGCGTACGATACACAATGCCTAGATGGATTGCAAAGTGTTCTTAACACGCTTAACCATTCAGGAGCTAGTGAGGGAACAGCTGCAGTCATTTCAGCACACAGCGATGACAATTCATTTATCCTTTCTGCATCTGCTTCATTGCAAATGCTTAAAATTGCGTTGCAAACAAAACTGTAACGGCAGCCAGCATTTTCTTGAAGTTGTCTTAAAACTGAAGTGTCAACCTACACACAAATTAAAATGGAATTTAACTCGGAAGAGTGAACTTTAAGGAAGAAATTGTAGGCAATACAGTGGGGTTTTACCATCCTCACCTTTCGATCCGGATTGTCTAAGCACTGTGTCATGAATGAATTGTTCCAACTATGTGCCGTCATTGAAGGAGCAACAGGGTTACTTAGACTCTGCCGTAGCTTTGCCGCAGTTGGTGATAAATATTCTGTAAGACTCTTGGTCCTTAAAAAACTACAACAATTCTGAAGATCCGTTATGTAAGCCAAAGCACAACGTTCAGCTGAAGAGCATTCAAAAGTGGAAGATATTCTTCTCATCAGTCTCACTAAACTTTCCCAGCCAATAATTGTCAATTCGGTGTCCACTGCGAATACGCAAAAAGACGCATTTCTTATTAAATGTTCCTTATCTGTAACATAACAATAATGAATCAACAAACTGCGACTTACACAATAAACAGTTGTGATACTTTCTAAGGATAGAAATCAGTTGCAGAAGTAAAGAGGTAGGATATATTCCAGCGATAATACTACAGCGTTGAGTAAGGATTATATCGATTTCTGGTAGCTCTCTTAGCATTCCAACACAAGTTTCTAATAGACCAGTAACGTTTAGACCCAGTTCCATCAAGTCCGTGAGATATCCTATGTGCTCAACAGTGGGAAGATAACTGCTTCGACCTGTTGGGCAAGGTATATGCATGAAAAATATGAAATCGACTCGTAATGCTAGAGAAAAACAATAACTTTTGAAACAAACGTACCAGTAGCGAACGACGCTAACATTTCCACAGCACTCTGTGCGATTGTAGAGGTTATAGCATGCTGATCATAGAAAGGCAGTGCGGCGAATTTAATTTGCAATTGCTCGAAATTGAATTCGTTTTTAGAATGTCGTTTAACTCTACTGCCATCAGCAATATCGTAGCAAAATTTTTTGCTAAAAAGTTTTCCTAACTCTTTAGAAACTTTTTTTACACTATGCCTCGCTTCATCTCTTGCTCGGCCTACACCATAAAGGAGTATGTGTCGTTGATTTGCTTCATGTTGATAATTGTCATCCTGTGGAAGCTGGAAATGAGTTACATATTGACGATGCCTTGATTGCTTGGACATTTTATTGACAGCCGACGGTGATAACCCCGTGCCGGTCCCAGCATTTCCTTTACCACCCGCATTGGAGGTAGGATCAGAACTGTTGGTTGAATTACTTAGCGGAGCTTGTTGATGAGGGTTAGGAGTTATAGATCCGAATCCACCACCCGCACTCGTACCAGAGTCGTCTCGAGGAGAGTCAACCTACAGGAAATAATATTAGCAGAGAATCTAAAAAGTCTGTACTCATACTTGAAACCTACTTGGTCCATATTTTGTTGTTCTTGGGTAATATGTTGCAAAAGTCTATCCAAGTCGTCGTCAATATTTGGGTCATCGACAAAATCTGGTTGTCTCGGTATATCAGTCATCCTTGGAAGAGGTGGAAATAAGGGGCCTCTGTCATCCATTGCGTCGTGCCTAGGAGTGGTACTTGGCGTTATCGAAGATACTGATGCAGGAGTTGTAGGGCCTGCTTGTGATGAAGGTCCAGGAGTTGCAACACTGGGAATTGGTTGTACAGATGATGGTGGAACAATAGCAGTCGAAGTTGCTGGTGGAACCGCTGATAAGTCTCCTCTCGCTACCAAAGTACATAGATAAGCATCGTGGGAAAAGACGTCATGTCGAATTAAAGCTGAGAATAAATTCACAAGTGAGGTAAATGCTGTTCTGCACCCTGGGATTGAGTCATCTAGACCTGTAAAACGTTACTCATAAGTGGTGTGTTTAAATTACAACTAAGAGCCGGATATTTAAGGTCCTCACCCATTACAGGAGAATCACTGTCCAAAAAATTTACGAGTAGGTTGTGGAAAACAGGAAGGCCATTGGGAAATTCTCCCTCTTCTACTTCGCCGTTCCCATTCGATGAACCTAAACCATTAACTTCGCACACAGGAGTGTTATTGCCTGGCAAATCTACCTCCATCGGTACTTCAGTATCTGTATTATTTGTAGAACTATCGACCTCCACTTTTACTACAGGTTGCTTTGAGTTCCCATTTTCTAAGTTCGATGAAGTTCCATTAACTAGATTCGAATCAGCACTGTTGTTATTATTACACGAAGAACTTAATAATTCTGACTGCCGATGTTCCAATAATCTAGCAACTGCCAAAGCTCGGTGTTCCCCAGTTCTTTGTGGGCCCACTGCCCATTGACAGAGCAATAAAACTATAGGAGCATCAGATTCTGTAGGGTTTTCTTTTGTCGGAAGGCTTGAAAATATCTGTGAATACAGTGTTTCCAGCGAGTTTGTACTTTCCACACGATCGAAGAAATGCCTATCGAGATATTCTAACGCTGATAATACTTTTTGAAGAGTGGAACCTAAATAATAAATGCAAACTTTGTTAGAAGTTCTTATAGTGGTTTGATATGAGCTTCAAGATTAATAAAAAGATCATACCAGCTGACGATTGTTGCCACTCATCACAGCTCCACTTTGCCTCCACGGCTCTACTTCTCGCGACTACGTGAGACTCAGCGGCTCTCAGTTGTATTCGTATATAATTGTTATGAGCTCTCTGTGGCATGGGAAAAACACTTGGTTGTACAGGAAGAATATCAAGTGGTGACCCTCCAGGAACCGTATTTCTACCACTTTCAGTTTGAGGAGCCATTGGATTACCGTTGTACACCATAGCTGTCGGGCATTCCAAAAGAACGACTTGAATAGCTGAACACAGAGCAAGAACTGTGTTCTTGTGAGTTGTGCACTGAAGTCTTTCTAACAGTCCCGAAGGTGGGGGAATCGACACTCCTCCAGAAGGAGAAGAAGCAAAAAAGTCTTGATCAACAAATATTGCACTTAGTTTACGCGCTGCCAATGTCGACAGTCTTCTTGCTAAAAGCTCAGACTGAGCGATTTCTGGCAAATACGATAACATAACTGGAACTAATGCTTTCCATGCTGGATCATCAACAGATTTCGTTTTATCACACATGTCAATTAACCAAATCAGCCATTCGTATCGATCCAATAGACCCTCCTAAAAATTAACAGAATTAATGAGCACACATGAAAATTAGTAAACTATAACTTCTGAAGTAATTCCCGAACCTCATATAAGTATTTGGCAAGATCCATGCAGTACAACCACTGACGAAGACTGATACTCCCATCATCCGACAACGTGGTACCAAGAACGGAATTTGATCCTGTAGAGTTTGTAGCTGACCCAGGCCCATTAACGGACGTATGTCCACTCAAATTGTTTAGAGAGTTATTTACTCCTGGGTTTATAGAATTGGCAGGATTGTTAATCCCAATTGAAGGGGAAACATGAATTGCACCTGTTCCGCCATTGTACCAGTCAGAAAGACGGAGCAATATGTCTTTACAACACCTTGCTAATGATATTGTCCACTCTGCGTAAGTGTATAGAAATCAAGTACGTTAACACAATTTACTGATGCATTCCTCCTTTCAAATATGATTTTCTACGTCACGGTACCTTGCGAAGGGTCAGGCATTTGTCTCTTTTTGGTCTTTGCTTCAGATATGGCTGAATTATACGACGCCGTCATTTTTAGAAACCACGCAGCTCGTATCATGGGCACTTGATTCTCAGCTAAAGTTAGAAAAATTTCTTCTCGTTTGTTAAATATGGGAACTTTTTTCGCTATTGCTGATAAAGGCTTGGCTCCTGCAAGGTCTCTCATCCATGCTTCAAGAACTTGCTTATGTCTCGGAGTGTGAGTGACATGCCAGAAATGGTCTTTCGTATTTACTTGGAGTCTTCGTTTCCCAGTATCTGGAAATGTATTTGCTTCGCCTTTCTTGGACAATGCTCCATTCATAAAGGCTCCCAACTGTGACAAGAAAGAACTCAGGTAAGACCGTATTCCAGACAGAAAACAAACACTCAGTAGGATAGATCTTAATGAAAATTAGCGAACCTTGGCAGCACTTATATTGCAGTTCTTAGCAGTTCCGAATTCATCGGACAACTGAGGAATGTGAGAAAAGCCTTGCTTGACATTTACCGCTGTAAGTTCATCCTATAATTTAAAAACACGATTGCATGTAATTTAAGTTCAAGCAAGTTTAAAATTGCAATTTCAGCATTTCTTACCTCTCGCTGCCTCGGATCTTGTGGATAAACGTCTGGCGGGCCTAACCGAGGTCGCTTTAGAGGCCTCTTCTCATGAGAGAAGATAATTGGACAGGCCATCATGATACCTGTTCTGTGAATTAACGAACGGATTTTATTACTTACTTTGTTCGTTTATAGTTCCTTTTGTAATTAATGTTTCTTATGTATTACATAGGTACAATTCTCAATCATTGCTCACCTAAATGACCTGGTCACTATCCGATAAAAAAACGCTAACTGCTACCCACGTAGTGCCGTCGTACAGAATTAGTATCCAATAAATAACCTATGATTTCCTCTGTTCGTACTATAGGACGCGACTGACAACGGTTAACTTCCCGTAATACCGGAAGGAACAACACTTGGTGACTTGGTGAGATTTTTATTAAACTGATCTGATCATCAGCTGCATTGATGGAAGTATTCATATACACTCTTCACCCTCCCATGCAATCTCTGATTCCATCTCGAACAGTAATGCCTCAGCGTGCTTGACGTTCTTATATTGCTCTGGGTAGGGTGGAGGCCCATTGCCTGACATTTCCAAGAAATGCAAACAATCAACCTGAACTACTAACTGCAGTACCTGTGGAACTACAAACTACAAACAACGACACAAACACAACACTTATTTTATCTGGCGTGATATAATTATTATATTATTATGCCACGGTCATAAACACGGAAAGAAGAAGATTGCTTGTTCGACGACGGTTCAGTGCGAGTACGAGCTATGAGGCAACCAATATTTTGGCATTGAAATGCATAGAAGTTATGTCATTGTAATAAATGTAGTAAACACTTAACTAACCATCGTAATATTACTATTACTGTAATTACAATTTGTAGATACACAATAACAAAAACAACAACAATTAGATATTAGAGGAGGAAAGAGGCAGCAGCAGCAACAGACTGAACATTATAATTCAATTGACACACAAATTTAAATTTTCCCGCATCCCGCGATACCTCAACTGCAATGCAATGGGTCTCACGTTTCCCCTTCAGGATGGCACTTTCCCTTTCACGTAAGATTCATCTTCTTGTCTCGTTCCTTCATAGTTCACAATTACGTTGTACCGTTGTTGTGCGTGATTGGCATGATTAGACCACATTCAAGAACATTATTTTGAAGTAGGGTTTATTTTTATTAAACGGTTAAACTTCCGAACACGACTGTTAAAATTAATGAGGAGATAAAATAATAAATAATAGTTTAAAATATAGCTCAACTAAATGGTTTCATATAAAGTAAATCACATTTAAGTTCCTTCGACTCGGTATAGTTCATCTTTAGAGGATTTTTAAAGACTGGATTACCCCTTCAATGTAATCAATACTAATTATCGTTGTAAAGGTTATAGCATCCAAAAATGACATTTAATGGCACATAAAATGACTTGCACTCGGTTGTTAATTAGCTTTGCTGAATTTCAGGTAATTGTTTAAGTACTTTGATGCTTTGTGTACCATAATAGGACACCTACAGAACTATAGATATTTAATACATAGTAAAATGCAGTAATTCTTGGATCATATACTCAAACTGCGCCGGAGTTATATCGACTTAAAATTCTACTCAAATCTCAATATAGAATCATACCATGTACACATTTGTACGAAATAAACTCTCAGTCTCACAAACTATTATGATAGAATTGAAAATTATTATAACCTTAAATCACACAATCTTCAACTACACATATTAACTATTTGTACCTGCCATTGATAGATCACGTATTACACAAAATGACACAAAAACTTCAAATCAATTCAATGCTTTCTATTATTATACTCTATGTATAGGTAAGTAGCCTGCAAACTGGAAGTATTTGAATGTGTATGAAATTAGCAGATCTAGTCTCTGAATTTTTCGATGGAGGAATACAATTTATGTATATGACAGACAGGTGAGTTCGTGAGTTGTACACTGCAAATACGAAGCTAGGGACAAGCTTAAATCTCATTGGGACCATCGGAATCTGATTGTTGGTTTGTTCTATCTATTTGGTGTTTGTCACCATTGGTAAGATTGGTGGTGAAAGTGTCTTCATTATGTTCTGACATTTCTGCTTCCACCTGTACAGCTGTGTCAATTGTAACTTGAACCTCTTCGTAATGTGGATTCATTTGTTGATCGGATGATCCTGGTTGTGGGTTCACTGCCGTATTAGTGTAATTGGAGGAAGCAACAGATTCTGTAGAGGTTGATGGAGATTGTTGGTCTGCTTGATTTGATGTAGATTTTTTACCGAACTTAGGAACGGCAAAACTTCCGAAGCGTTTTGCCTTTTCCATAAGTCTCGATGCAGTTGAGGATGGCTCATTCGATGATTGTTCATCATCAAAGTCTCCTGTTTGGGTCCCCCAAGTATTTGTTTCTTCGTTTATGGAATGTTGGTGGTGGGTTAGCTTTCCGGAGCTACCTTGAGAGATGGATTGATGTACTGGAACGGGCGTATTGGGGGGTCGTGATGGTCCCTGATGTTGATCTAATGGTCTTGGAAGACTAGCTGCTTCGTCAAAAATCCTATGTATTGCAGTGTATGCCTGTGAATCATGACGAGAGATGTCCTGCAGAAAATAATTTTAGTTAGACTCACTAAGTTATAGTTTCAGTTGTGGGGATCGTCTAGGGACCCTTTTCTTTCACTTACCTGATCACTGAAAGTAAATATTTGAGTTGCGTCTCTGTCCACAGAACTCCTTCGTATTAAGGGAGTCCTTTCATCTTCTGTACTGCTATCTGACTCGCATCGCTCGTCTGGGAAAACGATTTTACCTTTGCAGTTGGGACACTTTCGTCGTTGTTTCAGAAGCCAAGGATCAATACACACAGTATGAAACACTAGAAATGCATACGATGTGAAGCATTTTGTAGTTTAAATGTTTTCACAAAATAAATTCCAAAAACAAATGTTTTTTCCTGGTTTCATACCATGTGAACAAGGTAGGATTCGAACGCGATCTTCCACAGTGAATGTTTCCAAACATATTGTACAAGTATCTTGAGGAATATCCAGTGTCCATTGGACTATCGGTAGTTTCTTCAGCTGAGACGCTGGTAACCTTCTTCGGCGGTTTCTTCGTCTTTGCTGAATCGTATTAACTATGCTTTCTCTTGCCTATCAATTTTATGGCAAATAAATGTAGACCAACCAACATATTATGATGAATTGACAAATATCCATTTTTCAGCTGGTAGCTTTCTTACCCAAAGCAATATGAGGACAAGCATCTGAACAATCACATAACTGAGACCAATAGCTAGGAGAATGGCAAGAATGACAAGAACACTGGCAATAAAAAATCCGAGCCATGTATTAATGGGTTCATCTTCAAATCTTAAAATGTAACTGAAAAAATAGATGATATTTTAATGACAAAATACATGGCCAGGGAAAAGTGTATATTTATAAATTGCTTACTCATCAGAAGTAAAATTAGCTCTTAATATCTTTCCATCATCGTAAGTGACTAAACAAGGAAAAATACTAATTCCATACCAATCTGAGACTGGAATGAAATCAGAATCATTTCCTGGAGTGGTTTGAATCACAATAGCAGAATACCCTGCTTTCTCCGCGTTTTTAATTTTATGTAAAAGCGAACAGGAATCACTTAATCCTTCCCAAGTAGCAAGGAGAACCCAATTCACTACAGTTCCATTTAATACATCCGGAGGAGAAAGCACCTCGGTACAAGCATTTTTTGGCTGCGACTGGACCAATATGCCCTGTAATAATTTATTTTA
>Ga0194135_10001428_pt1 | contig 14270 bp, 9 predicted proteins | sample LitLau_LLRF_2013_FD_134024 | JGI IMG/M metagenome (GOLD analysis project Ga0194135, IMG submission 134024) | Freshwater sediment microbial communities in response to fracking from North America - Little Laurel Run_MetaG_LLRF_2013 (version 2) | ecosystem: Environmental > Aquatic > Freshwater >...
AACTTGGTTCAAGTTCCATCCCGGATTAACTTCTCACACATTATGTTAGCTCCAGCAATGCCTATGTTTGATATTGGCGTGTTCCTTCTTTTGAGTGCAGGGCTGCATATTTTAGTTCTTACAAATTACCTTACTCTTCGTATGTTTGATGTTTTCCCATTTGCTGTTTATTTGGCTGGCCCAGTCATTTCAACGTTTGTAATCTTCTTCATTCAAGTAGCACTTCCAGGGGCCGTTCTCATAAATGACACAAGCTTTCAGGGACTTTTGAAAGCTTACAAACTTGCCCATGGCAATAAATACATTTCAAAATATGCAAAAGCAACCAGACCGCTAACGTTTCGTGCTGGGACGGGAAAACACGTATTATTCTATATTAGACGGAACTTCATGAGGAATTTCTATCAAAGCATTGTCACATCTACTACAGATGCACTTTTAGCTTTTAGTTAAGTATAGGCTTAGTTTTAACTTATTATTTATTTGTCTCATTCATGATTGTAACTAATTGTAATCAAATTAGTATTAGTATTTTCTGCAAAATTCCAAATTGCACCTGCTAAAGCTAAATAAACGCAATAGTTGTTAATACAAAAACGCGATGATAGGACCTCGTAGGAAATTCTCTATAATAATGCAAAACACGCAGTTAAAACGTCGAATCTAAATATGTTACGATTTAAAGATTGTCAATATTTATCACATATTTGGGCGCGTGGAATTTGTTTTACCAAGTTTACTTGCTACCAATGAGAAGCATAGAAGAAACAATCATGGAGCCAGCGGCAACTTTTAATGGTTTTAATCTGACTCTGTAAGTCAATAGTATGTCAAGATAGTATGTCAAGATAGTATGTCCTTGAGTTTTTATTTTCATCGGATTTCCACCCACTTGAATTTTAACAATTGCGTAGTCTTATTGTTCTTGCTGTAGCCGTTGTTTATACTTATGTACAGCTTGCAACTAAATAATAAAATATTCAAATCATGATATGTTCCCATCTTTGATTTCTTATATTAAAATAAAAATACATTTCTTTTATACGCACAAATGGGTCAAAGTGCAATTTTGTGATTCATCCCAGAAGCTCATTTATTTTTAGCCCAGGTAACTATGGGCTTATAGAGCCATGCATGCATGATATCTCATGTCTCATGCATTTTGTATTCATAATCACATCAGTATATCATAGCTGGAATGATGCTAGCTATATAATAATTGATCATGGACTAAATATATAAAGACTGGCAAGTCTATGGAGAAAGCCTGTCCTACATTCATAACAAGCTCCAACCAATCATAATGTCAGGGGAATTCTCGCGCCCTAGCACAACTTCAATGAAATTGAGGAAACTCGTTGATTGGTCCAAAAAGTAGCTATGTGAAGAACACTATCTCCATATGGACTGCCAATCTATATATATTTAGTTCCTGATAATTTACAATGCAAATTACGAAGCATTAGATGGAACTCTTGCAGATTCAGATGGAATGAAGAATTAAATGAACGGGTGCACCACCGAACAGCCTGCGAGTAGCCTGCTTGTGATTCCGCTGTTGCGAATGACCTAACAGAAATGACTAAAAAAAGACAAACCGAAGAAGCTTTTCTATAGAAAGAATTTTTTACTACTTGAATTTTGAATTCAGAAGATAAGTAGTAAAGTTATGAGAATGCTTAGGCAAGTGAATCGCAGGCAGGTTATTCACAAGGCAGGTGAATCGTGGGGCAAGTGGATCCCAAGGCACGTTGTTCGTAGAAAGGGTCTCGTGTACATCCCATGGAAATACAAATGGTAACCTCTGCAAGATAAGCAGTAATATAGCCTTCTGGCTTACACTGAACCTTCGTGCTAGCGTGCATAGTTTTCAGACGTTCTGTCACACCGAAATGGTCATCAATAATATAAAAGCACCAGAGGAATGTCCAACGACAAAATATGATCAATGACTCCAAGCACAAACCATATTCTGGCAGCTTTTGAAGCATTCACTCTTCGTCTTATTGTTCAGTTCAGTTTAAACTTTAGTGCTAGTAGTATCAATATCAAAATCGATATTATATTAGTATTAAGTAGCATTGATTGATGAATTGATTACCTTTATTCACCAGTCTGGAATTTACCACATGCAAAATATGTTTCCTTTCCTAAGTAACATGTTCACGTACGTTTACAATATTCAAGTGTCGACCTGTGCTTGCATGTTCTAGTAAACTACAGCTATGGGATCCTTAACGTTTCAATCCGTTTAAAAGTAAAGTCTACAAATTGCTAGAAATCTAGATCATTACCTAACCATCATTGGCGTCGCGTCTTTTGTTCTGGATCTTCACTACATTTAATACTTCGGAAATTCATCATCATTTCATCAGTATAAAAGCTAAAGCAATATCATTGTGAATAACATCAAAACTTCGCTGAAGAGTATCACTTGGATTAATTGCTTGATAAATCGATATAGTAGCAAAGGGAATATTTTTACTGAAGGCCTATTTAACTCGCACAAAGCTATTCTTGAATAACTCTTAAAGGAAAATTAAATATTCAGCGGAGGCAAGTCACCCGTTCAGGCAAGCTGACAAGCCATTGTTTCTAACTAATTACAGGCTTACTTTAGCTGCTTTGAAAAATACATAACTCTCGCAGTCATGTAGCTCTCATAAGACTTTAGATCTCCCAATCTTTGAGTATTCACCATGTACATAATATTACAAACGATTTTGTTGATACATTATTTGCAAAATAACCAAGTGCTTCATACATTTGTATTTAAATCCAATTCAGATAAATTGATGGGATATGAAAGTGACGAGATTCTGGAAAAAATGATGCGAAATGGTTTGGCTGAAAGCGCGCAGTGGCCATTACAAGCGGGCTATCCTGGCCTGTCTATCAAAAATCTAAACGAATACGTTTCACTCTTCAGTCACTGTCTCGTGAACATTCAAAACTTCCAAGGAATCGAAATAATTGGAATACAATCTCCAGTCTACCTCACCAGGTTTGATGTAGCTTTATTAGAAGTTTGTTTCGATCCATCTGATTCTTTTGGATATGACGATACCCGTCGTTATTTCTTTGGAAGAATTCCGCCAAGATCCACTCGAAATTGCACGATAAACTACTACCAAGCTGTCAAATACTCTGACAAGTCATTCAAGGCACGATGGTACTGCACAGCTCAGTTTGATTTATTCTTCCCTGAACCTACAGAAGCTCCGCACATTGTTCACCACTCCCAAAACTCACGATCGACGTTTAGAGACAGGAACTTATTCGATATTTCTCTTGAATATTTTACAACTTTAGAAGTGCAGAGGGAGGGCTGGAGTAAGACACTTTAAATAAAAATTAAAAAGTTAAAAGCAATGTGTAAATGTGAAGGTTTGGCACAGGTTTCATAGGCGCCACACCCCAACCAACTTATTATTTGCTGGTACACAACGGCAATCAGAAACTTTTGGAACAATCACATCGACCAACTCTGGAATGGCGTTTTCTCTTTTAACATAATCCGAGGCCAGACATATTGGATATTTCACTTGAAAACGGATAAACTAAAGCACAGTCACGGAGCGAATATAAACACAAGGCCCTTCGTAACAATCCAAAGTATGCATTTTGTTTTTCCATTCTGCCGAATGCATCAAGGCTACATTGTAATTCCAATTTCGAAAAATGCTTGGGAAAGTGAAGCAACGTTTTTCTCCGATTTCTCTCGTTTCCTGCCACTTAAAGTGTATTCTGATTTATACTGGACAAATAAGGAAATCAATTGGGAGTTCCATAACGCAAAGTTTACTTTAAGGAATCTTATTGTTTTGTCTTCTTTGCTGGACCGAGGATTAGCCGAATTCGTTTTTCCAAACACTACTTTTGTTAATTTTTTTCGAAGAAACATGTCTCTGCTGCAAACTAAGCCTTAGGAGGAAGTCATCTCTTGGAGGTAGTGAACATTTTGACGGAACAATGGAGTGGGACTGGGATCAGCCAGAGTTTACAATTGGAATAAATGTTTTCGAAATCCTCTTAACCACGGGTAAAGATGACTTCACATTCTTAAGTTGTGGTGAAACGTACAATGATCCACCAAAATTTCTAGCTTTATTCATGCCATACACAAAAGCAACTTGGGCATTGATATTCATAACGATTTTCGGTTGGCCCTTCGTCCTGTCTCTCATAGAAAATGATTTCAAATTGAAAAATGTTCTGAAAGATTTTGATGCCTTGTTTATCGGGTGGGCAATGATTCTCGAACAATCTCATCTTCGAGCTACCAATTACAAAGGGAGGGGTCCACTCTATTGCTATTGTGGTTGCGTTCTCCTTGCAATATTGATTTTATCGAATGCCTACAAAGGAGACAATATTCAAACACTAACGAAGTCCTTCGAGTTGGTTCCCTTAACACAAATGTCTCAACTTATTCAAACCGGATACATGACATACACTAGACAGTTCTGTTATTTCGGGGAACCTGGCGATTTCAAAAATAATTGTAAAAATGACTTCGATTTGGGAAATCAAGGCCGTCAGAACCAGTACACTGATGAACAGTTCAAATTATGGAAACCGATGGGCTTACAACTCACGGAATCATATGATGAAGTAGACGTCGATTTTTTTGGAAAGTGTAGGAATAAGAAAGCATTGTTAGGTTGGCGATCAGTTTTAAAATCACTACAAAAACAATTGAGAGAAAGAAAAACAATAGCGAATGTTTATTTAGGGCAAGAGTTTATATACACTCGACGTAATGGATGGCGATTGAAACGATACGGAACTGTCAAAGTCCTTAAAAGGATGTGGGCTGTCGTTGAGTCCGGAGTGTACAATGAACTGCTAAACATTTCGTACAAACCTCCGCCTGTTCCCGCTTTCGAACCACGCCCATTAACCATTCACGGAAATATAGTTGTCCAGTTTGTTTTCCATTCAGTTGGACTTTTATGAGCATTACTGATTTTCGTAGCTGAATTACGGAAGGAAATTGTCTCGTGGTTTTGTTCAAGTTTATTCGGTGCGATAATTGGCTTCTTAATCAGGAACTTTTTACACCAATCCCAAAAAGCTATCTTGCACGGTTGGAGACTTCTTCTGAGCGAGAGATGCATCTTAAACTAACACAAAATTGTTAGTACGTAATTCATATGCTCGAAGATATGTTTATTTTTTAATATTACTTATGCCAAATACTTGTTGGGATTTAATCCCTGCTGAGTAATGTAATTAAATTTTATTTGAGTCTTACTCAATTGACCTTTAATCATTACAGAACCAATATAATCAATATTATGTATATATTATATTGAAGCATCAGCTCTTGCAATACTTATTAATTGATGCGATATAGTGTTTGCACGTAGAAAAAAAAAGATTAAATTCAACTTGGCATCTTTGGTTTCTCATATTACAATGAAAATGTTTGTAAATATTACTGCATATGAGTTATTGAACGCAAAAATATCCGACTCAATTTTAAAGCTACGCAACCATGATCATGAGAGCAAAATTTTGCAAAAACAATGCTGCCAATCCATTCAAGTTCTAGTTAAAATCAGATTTCTAATTTACGCCTGGCTGTTCTAATAAGCCACCAACGGGATTTACTAAATTATTAGAAACTAGCTTAAACTTCGGAGTGTTAAACCATCTAACATGCTCACAGACTTGTCCTCAATATTAATTTGGGAAAAGCAAATTAAGCAAAACATAAGCATACGTAGATCTTCACTATTACATCTGTCAAACAAATTCATACCATAGTCCTTGCTTGCACGTCAGTAATTCATCATAAAAAATTCTTCACTTTGCTTTATTTTTTTAATCGATCGCAAAAAAAACGTCTATGAATAAAACATTGACTCTGTGTTTGTTGCTTGTGAAGTATCGAAGCGAAAGGATGAGTTTTTAATTCCATTGACAGGCATTTTCTAACATCAAACTGAATCAGTTCATAAATAATTTAAAAGCGGCAAAGAAATATTCACACGAAAATGTTCTACCTTTGGTCTGCTTGTTCTTGACATCAACTTGACTTGTTGATCATTACTGATTTAGTTCACTCTGTTGCGATCACAAATATTTCGGCTGCCTTTGCTTCTCTATTAATCTATTGAAGTGCTTTTTTGTACGTAAGCAATGCACCATCAAATATTCAGACCTGTCTTCCTTCAAATATCGGTTCTTCACGTTAATGAAGACTTTCAGAAAAAATCAACGCCATTCCTTCTGCTGGGAAAATTGTTTGTCTCAATTTTTTAATCCGGCCGCTCGCATTCGGTTTTATGATACTCATATTTTATCAGAATGTAATTCTATTCATAACCGTAGGTAGGAAAGTGGTTGGCTACTGGAAGTGGAAAACCACTTTTAGTCGTAATAGTAAGGAGATGACTTGTTGTTGGAAGAGTTAGCTCTGATTTATTTAGGTCGTGGAAAACGTTAAGGGGGATGGAAGCCGTATTAACTTAAGATAATGGAATATTCTGTTAATTATGATGAGATCTTGTTGGTAATATTCTTATCTGATAATTATTGGCAGTCGCTTGTTGACATTTCTAAAATTATCCATGCTAACAGTTAAATCCCCAGAGTGGAAGCAAAATATACGAAGCATTCGCGAATATCAAATAGGTAGGGAAAACAACATGATTAAACTATATAAGGCAATGCTTAGCTCGCTGAGTTTCATTGTGCTTCTTTCATTAATAATCAAAAACAGCAGCAACGAAAATTTTTTTTACTTCACCGTTTCTTTTCGTTGTCCTACAGCAATCCTTGAACAAGCCTCATGATAGACAGCCAAGTCACAAAAGCGCTCTAGCTGGCAATCCATCTAATGAACTTGCGGCTCAACTCAAATGTAGTTGTTTTGAAATACAAATCCGGCTTGCATCAAACAACTCTTTGAAGCTTTTCATTACCCTAAGAAACTTCTAACTATATTCAGAATGAACACATCATGACACAATTGACACAAAATCATTGCATTCATATTATACTTGAAATGTAATAAACATATTTCAAGCAGTGGAAGAGTTGTAATCTCACTAATAGGGTTTTCCTTGCTTGTAAGTCATTTAACCAAATCAGTTTATAAATAATTTAAAAGCAGCAGAGAAGTTGAAAAATTATCCAGCATGAAAGTATTTTACCATTTGTCTTGATCTTTCCATTCACTTAACGTTTGCTGTTTTATTAAGTCGATAGACTTCTCTTATTTAAGTAAACACGGTTTTAAAAAGGTTTTATAAATAGTGAACTCGCTAAATATCATTATGAATATGATACCTTCTTTGACAGTAAGATAAAATAAAGATAATATTTTCTATGAAAGATATGTTAATTCGTTTAAAACAATTCTTACTGTGCAAGCCTCTCAGGAAAATTATTTATTCAGACAGTCCAAGTCACGCATTTATGCAAGCTTTCACATGGAATTGATTCGGGACCCTCTTATACTTATATATTGAAGCCCAAATCCAAATGAGAGAGACAAAAGCTGACGAACACTCATTTCTCTCCTACAAATCTTAAAAGCCTTCAAAATGCATACATCAATACGCAAGATAATATTGACACTTTATTTGCAATGCAGTCAAATCTTGAATATACTTGCAAAGGAACCCGATTTGAAAAAGCTCATGGGAGACAGTCAAAGTGCTCACTGACCTTTACAAGCGGGCTATCCTGGCTTGCAGATTCAAAATTTAAACGAATACGTTTCGCTCTTTAGTCACTGTCTCGTGAACATCCAAAACTACCAAGGAATCGAAATTATTGGTATCGAATCCCCAGTTTATATCACCAGGTTTGATGTAGCTAATTTGGACTTTTGTTACAACCCTTCTAATTCTTATCGACGCAAATACCGCCGCCGGTTTTTCTTTGGAAAAATTCCACCAAAATCTGAACAGAATTGTTCCATCGACTATGACCAAGCTATAAAATATGATGACAAATCGTCCAAATCACGATGGTACTGCACTGCTCAAATTTATCTGTTTTGTCCTGAACCTCGGGACGCTCCACATATGCTGTATCAGGTCGACATTCGGAGTTTTGACGAAGACCGAATACCACATGAAAAAAAGTTGTTTGATATTAATCTCGACTTTTTTGAAACTTTCAAATGCATGAAGAACGTTTGGGGTAAGATTAAATACATTTATTGTCAGTAATTTAGGTTGTGAAAAAGGTTAACAGCTTAACTAAATTTATCGTACAGATTTTGTTGCTGGGAACCCCCAGCCCGCCTACTACGCATTGGTTCACAATCAAAATTCGTCCGTTTGGATGAGAAGATTTTGGACTAATCACATCGACGGACTTTGGACTGAAAGAATATTCCGTATACTCAACCGGACGAGAGTTCCAGGAATAACCGATGATTACGTGAGGTTTGAGCCCGCTTATGATACGTTTAACCAAGTAAGAGGTCAGACATTTTGGGTGTTTCACTTGAAGACGAATAATTTAGAAATCAATCACGTAAGGAGTATTAACGCAAGGCATTCAGTTTCTATACAAAGCATGCAGTTTGTGTTTCCATTCTGTATGGGTGCGGTCGGTAACATTTTAGTGACCGTTTCTAAAAATACTTGGGAAGCTGAAGCAACGCGTCTCTCAGATTTCTCTTCATTCCTCCCATTAAGAGTGGGACATGCAGGTTTAACTATAAGGGCCTCATGGGCCATGGACGCTCGAAGTTTTTTTAACGCTCAATTTACCCTGAGAAATCTCCATTCGCGACCTAAGACTTCATTGCTTGATCGCGGATTAGCAGAATTTATTTTTCCCAACACAACATTCATTATTTATAGCGACGAAAGATGTTTTTGTTGCAAAATGAATCTGCACCATAATTCATCACTTGAAAAAATTGAACCTGGCGAAGGTTTACCTTTTCAATTATTCAACTACGAACTGCCCCATTTAAAAATAGATGAGTTTTCCGAACAATTCATATTTACAACGGGTGGGGATGTATTCACGTTCTTAAGCTGCGGGGGTCCTTATATTGATCCACCGAACTTTCTAGCTTTGTTCATGCCATACACAAAAACAACTTGGACATTGATATTCATGACGATATTGGGTTGGCCGTTAGTTCTGTCGTTCATTGAAAACGATTTCAAATTGAAAAATGTGCTGAAAGATTTTGATGCGTTGTTTATTGGTTGGGCAATGATTCTGGAGCAATCTCACCTGCGAGCGACCAACTACAAAGGCAGAGGTCCACTCTATTGCTATTGTGGGTGTGTTCTCCTTGCAATATTCGTCTTGTCTAATGCCTACAGAGGAGACAACATTCAAGCACTAACAAGGTCATTCGAATTTGTTCCCTTAACACACATTGCTCAAATAGTTAAGGCTGGATACAAAACATACGGCAATAAGTATTGCCCCGATTACTCATACCCTTTAAAAAATGAAGACTGTTTAGACCAGTTCCAATCAATAGCAAAAGGAAACGGATTCAAGCAAACTTTAAAGCAAATCAAAATTTGGGAACCAATGAAGTACGATTTAATGGAATTCAGAGATGCAAAGGACGTTCAACTGAAGGTCCAATCATTTGGAAAATGTGAGAAGAAGGCGTTGTTAGATTGGCGTAGACATCTAATTGATATAGAAAAGGAGTTACGCATGAAACATAAAAGTGCAGATATTTATTTGGGAGAGGAATTTATTTTCACTCGTAGAAAAGGATGGCGATTGAGACGCTACGGGAGTATCAAAGTCCTTAAAAGAATGTGGACAATTGTCGAGTCCGGTGTGTACAACAAATTGGTAAACATTTCGTACAAACCTCCAGCAGGCAAAACTTTTGAACCGCATGCTGTGAAACTTCAGGGCAATATTGTTGTCCAGTTTGTTTTCCATTCATTTGGACTTTTATTAGCACTGCTGGTTGTCATAGCTGAATTTCACAAAAGTATTATCTTGTGTTTAAGTGCAGTTTGTGGGATATTTGGTGAATTTATCAAAAACTTTTTACGCCAGTCCCAGAAAGCTGTCTTGCTGGGATTTAAATACGTTATTACTACGCGGGACAAATTAATTCATTAGCGCCATGCTTATTGTTTCATGTCAAACGCAAAGTAACTTCAAACTCACCCACATGAATAACATGTGGTTAGAGTAGCTTAGATTAGTGTTTAATGCTTGATATAACACTGGAAATATCTTGTACAATGCATCTCAAGCAAATATGTGATCAAAAGTACTAACTTAAACATTTCATGAAGCACACACTATGATGCAAGAAACGTGAAATAAACTGAATACAGTCATACCTACACACTGCATTTACAAAAGTATAAGGGATAATAATCCCTGCTTAATAGGTTTATCAGGGTCTATCCCTTATCTGCGAACTTGTTGTTTGACATGACACAGTAACTTTAAACATTGTAATCTTTTGTCTTGCGATCACAATGACTTATCAGGAATTGAAGGGTGGAAATTAAATCGGGGGAATATGTCACGGGTGGGAATTGATGGGGGGAATTTCCTTCGGTTCTGTAGTTAATCCATTCAAGTGCTTTCAAGTCAAGTCAAGTTGCATGTAAGTCATGTGTATATAAAATATTCATGTCGTATTCGCTTCAAATATCGATTAAATGAAATAATACACTAACCGATAAAAATGCCACAACCTTTCAGAAGAAAGCTAACTAAGAATGCAACAATCTCATACGAGCAAAGCTACGAAAAATGTATGAATTTTTACCAATTCAATTGATTTAAATTTATAATGCCAACAGCTGATTTTTGCTGAATTTTATGCCTAACAATAATTTTTACTTGCACATAAAAGATAATTTTAAAGTAACACTGAATTAAACTTCACATACATCTCTGTTTCATTCCTACGCATTTCGAATTTAATTTCTCAATAAATATAATTATATAATGAATAAGCAACTCGAAAAACTCTCTCCAACCAAAGAGTGCGATTTATTTCTCTTCAAACTCGGTTCATTCCCTGATTCTCTCATACCAGCTTGCGTTCATAAAAGAAATCGGTTAGTAAGCCTCTCCTCGAATTGTTTATCGCATGCTGGGATTGACCGTCAGCTCATACGTAAGTTAAAAGAATTCCAAGGTGAGAATATTGATTCCCAGCAGAAAACTTTCATGCTTGCAACATCTTACCATTCTATTTACAATCCAAAAGTGTCTTTGAATAATTTAATTCACTTATGGTAAGTGGAATATCTGGCTCAAGTAAACAAATTAACTATGCAAACCGTCTCCTTGCTTAAACTAAAGATAAACCTAACCTTATCGGGCACCTTGCCTTAAAAAACACTAATTAATTATACGAGCCATGAGAACCCCCCGTCCACAAAATGTAAGTATTGAGACAAAGCGTAGACGCAGGCCACCAATTTCAAATATATGAATGATAAAGAACATCTTGTATCTTGCTGATTCGTTCCATTTCCCCTTGTAGCATCGCATAGCCCCACAATGCACGGTTTCAAAATTCAACCAAAATATATCCTTTAGGAAGAATTAAAATCTCAAACGTAGGGCCAGTTGAATGAACATGAACAAAACCTATGGAATACAGAAACAAATATATTGTTCTGGTATTGACTATTTGCTAAATCCTCTTATGTTTCATTATTCTGACAATCAAATAGAGTGCTAAAGAGAGAACTTCAGACAGGTTCAACCCTGCTATATTTAATCCTTGTAATAACCGTCTAGAAAAGTACGCTATAGTTAGAAAGCCCGATAAGTCACGCAATCTATCAAGTGTTCACATGAAAACAACGTGGGCTCATTTTTATTTTTTTCATCGAATCCACGTCAGATGATTATCAATCACTTCTTGCAAGAACTACATTTCACTTCTAGAGGTCTCAAAAATCCCACACACAAGATTCAATAATGTGTACACCATTACACAGAATATCGTACACAGTTTATTTGCAATTTATTCAAGTATTGAACATATTTGCATTAAAACCATGGGATATATGGGAAGTGGTACAACATAAAAAAAGTGCGCCTTGGCCTTTACAAGTGGGCTATCCTGGACTATCCATACAAAATTTAAACGAATACGTTTCGCTCTTCAGCCACTGTCTCGTGAACATCCAAAACTACCAAGGAATCGAAATACTCGGAATCAAATCTCCCGTTTACATCACCAGATTCGATGTTGCTAATTTAGATGTTTGTGTCGCTCCATTATATTCGCATCACACTAACAAAACGCATCGCTTTTTCTTTGGAAAAATTCCTTCACAATCGGAACGAAATTGCAAGACAAACTATACCCAAGCTATAAAATATACGGACAAATCATTCAATGCTCGATGGACCTGCACCGCTCAATTTGATTTGTTCTTTCCTGAACCTTTGGAGGCACCGCATATAATTCTTCAATCCCAAAGGTCAGGAATACACTTTTCACCGACAAGAGGAACGCGGACTCCTGAGAACAAGAATTTATTCGATATTAATCTCGAATATATTTCGGCTTTAGAGGAATACAGGGAGGATTGGAGTAAGATACAGTTTAATTATTAACTTGAGCCCTCAAATAAAGGTTAACACTGAAACTGCCCTGCATACAGGTTTCATAGGAGCCACTCCCCAGCCCAAATACCATTTGCTCGTTCACAATGAAAACGGTTCAGAAAGGATGAGGTACTTTTGGAACAATGACATCGACGGACTTTGGAATGACTATACGTTTACTAATCAAATAAGAGGCCAGACATTTTGGATGTTTCACTTAAAAACGAATAATTTAGAGGACCCTCAAGAAACAACTCTAAAAACGAGGCCTTTCGTATCAATCCAAAGTATGCACTTTGTTTTCCCATTCTGTCCGACCTATGAGAATTTCATTGCAATTCCCATTTCCAAAAAGACTTGGGAAACTGAAGCAACGCTTCTCTCGGATTTCTCCCGTTTTCTCCCGCTAAGAGTCCAATCTAAAATTTCTAAATATAACTTCATGTGGGAGTTTTATAACATTAAGTTCAATCTACGGAACCTTATTCCGTCAGCCAAGTCTTCTTTGCTCGACCGTGGATTAGCCGAGTTCATTTTTCCTAACACTACTTTCATTGATCATCTTGACGATAGTTGTCTTTGCTGCAAACTAACAATAAATCTTGGACGCATTCCATCCATGGAAAGTACAAGATATATCATAGGGAGCTCTAGGAAAGGCCTCGACCAGCTAAAGTTGACCATTGGAGAAATTGACGACGCAATCCTCTTGATCACAAATAAAGATGACTTCACGTTCTTAAGCTGCGGGGATACCTATAAAGACTCGCCAAATTTCCTAGCTTTGTTCACACCATTTTCAAAAACGACTTGGGCTTTGATATTCATCACAGTTTTCGGTTGGCCGTTAGTTCTGTCTTTGGTAGAAAACGATTTCAATTTGAAAAACGTTCTGAAAGATTTTGATGCGTTGTTTATTGGGTGGGCAATGATTCTCGAGCAGTCTCATTTTCGAGCAACCAACTACAAAAGGAAGCGTCCCCTCTATTGCTATTGTGCCTGCGTTCTTCTAGCAATATTCGTGTTGTCAAATGCCTACAAAGGAGACAATATCAAAACACTAACACAATCCTTCGAGTTGGTTCCCCTAACACAGATGGGCCAGGTTATAAAAGCTGGATACAAGACATTCACTAGACTGTTTTTTTATTCGAATGTACGGCTATTTCCAATTTATGAACCTGACAAGGTCTATTATAAATGTGGAAATGATTACGATTTAGGAAAACAAGGCCGTAAAAACCATTACACTGATGAACAACTCAAACTGTGGAAACCATGGGGCTTCCAACTTACGAAAAATGAATTTACTCAAGTAGGGGTTGATTTTTTTGGCAAATGTCGAAAGAAGAAAGCTCTGTTAAGTTGGCGATCAGTTTTAGAACCGTTACAAAAACAATTGATTCAAAGACACGGAAAAGATCATGTTAATTTGGGGCAGGACTTTATATACTCTCGACGCACGGGATGGCGATTAAAACGATACGGAAGTGTTAAGGTGCTTAAAAGGATGTGGACTCTTGTTGAATCGGGTGTATACAATGAACTGCTTAATATTTCGATCAAACTTCCACTTGGTAAGGTTTTCGAACCACGTCGACTCACAATTCACGGAAACATTGTTGTCCAGTTTATTTTTCATTCAGCCGGACTTCTCTTTTCGTTGCTGGTTTTCGTTGTTGAATTACGCAAGAGCATTGCATTGAGTTTGAATTCACTTC
>Ga0194135_10001429_pt1 | contig 14262 bp, 14 predicted proteins | sample LitLau_LLRF_2013_FD_134024 | JGI IMG/M metagenome (GOLD analysis project Ga0194135, IMG submission 134024) | Freshwater sediment microbial communities in response to fracking from North America - Little Laurel Run_MetaG_LLRF_2013 (version 2) | ecosystem: Environmental > Aquatic > Freshwater >...
GAATGAACAAAATAGAGCCCATTGGTGGTTTTAAAGGAGAGAATGAGGGGCGGAGGTTTTGGCTCTGGTGGTGGAGGTTGTAAGAGTGGAGGAAGAGCAGGGCGATGAGGGGTTTGGAGGTTAGATGGATTTAGAGAAAGAGGAGAAGCTAAAGGAGTAGAAGAAATAATAATAAATAATAGTAATAAAATTTTATTTTACACAAACCTGATGAGTTGATAGGTGGAATCTTGTTCTTGATTCTTTTTTGTTGTTAAAATATTTTTTTGTGGTTTTAAAAATTTTATATTACTTTTGTGTTTGATTTTTCTAATTGTTTCTGTTTTACTCGAAGAAATCGTTTGAACAAGACTTGAAGAACGAGTGGTGATGTTCTGAGTCGAATGGCGTCCAAACGTATAATGAAGGTATGCATAATAATGCGAGCCGTTATTATGTATACATAATGAAAAAGTAACGTTTAAATTTTGAAAGGATGCAGACCTGTGATTGGCTTGTGGGAGACTTGAGTTTGAAACTTCAGCCAATCACATGTCTGAGTGGGTTTTTCAAACATGCTTGGATATTAAATCAGAATAATGATGATGATGATTATGGTCTATAATGATAATGATAATCATCATTAATATGGAGGTGGAGGTGGTCTATGGATACGGTGGAACATATAAAGACACCTGAATCATCGTAAAGTTTCGCAGGGTCGTCATCCAAGGTTGTTTGATAGCATTGATTTAGGGGGCATTTGGAAACTGCCCAAATTCGGAGAGAGTTGCGCTTTCGACACACTACAAAAAACTCTTGAGGAAAGTAAAAGCTTAAGCCATCACCGCGGCGAGGTGGGGGAGATATGGGGGCAGTTTGGGGCTTCGGAGGTTGCAGATTGGGCTGTGATTTCCGAACATATTGTGGAATTAAGGTTATCTAATGATAGGGATTGGCCAAGAACGACGCAGTTGATTCAGTTGAGTTGCTTATTAGTTTGTGGTCATAATTTTGGATCCATGGGGCAGCGTAAGACACAATAACATGAAAATGGGTTTAAAATTTAATTCACGTTATTATTGCGTCCTTTACATGGATCTTTCGATGCGGGTAACTCCGTTGTCGTTTCCGAACATGCCACTTCAAAACTTTCCACATTCATGGGGAAAGCAACGTGCTAGCAATCTGCAATGGCTTGTTTTGTATTTTTCAGAAATAAAGAGGAGCTTCTGAAGACAAAAACTTTTCTTGACGCAGTCAAGGCGAACCCTGGGGCATTCGTGGATACCGTCCATTCTCAGCATTTAAAAAAATGAAATGATCTTTTCTTCCTCCATTCCTAATCTTAACGTATAAATTGATGAGCCTTTAAAGTAGGATGCTATGGAATAAAATAGTGAAATTGTTGAGCTTATAAAACTGACGATGAAATGAAATTTGAAATATTATCCGGACAACTTTATTATGACAATAAATTGTAGAATACATGACTTGATTCACAGTTATGAAAACATGGCTGAATCTCACATATAAAGATGCCCCAGTTAAGCACTCGTTGTTGTTAATCAAAATCATTTTAAATAAGTCAAGTAAAGTTTATTCCCAAAAATAAAAGAGAAAGAAATACACACTTTCAGAGAATTAGAGAGGTTTCCACAATTTCACTGTGGCGTCTTCGGAATAAGTGACGAGCATATGTTGGTGCTGATGGTGGTTGATTCCAATCACGTTCATGCACCTGCATTAAACAAAAACGTGTTAAAATACTTTAAAAGCGTTGTTAAATGCATATAAATATTTAAAAGTTTCCTCCTTACATTCAGCATCTTCTCCAGTTTCCCAATGGCAATAAAGAAGCAATAAATGACTCCATCTTGACCCACTTAATAAATCCAATCCCCTCTGGGGCTCACCGTCCCACACACACAAACTCTCTCCCATCCCGCTTGCCACTAGTAAAGCTCTTGACAATCTGCCCCTGCATGTTCATGATCACCACCACATTGCTCCTGTTGGTCAACACAAAATGCTCGGGATTTTTGGGAAGGAGGTGAACACTATGAATTGGAACGTCCTCCAAAGAAAGTCCTGCTGTTTTGAATGTGTGGATACACTCGGTTGTCTTTACATTCCAGAGCTTCACAGTTCCATCTGAGGACACACTCAGAACCCTCTTTTGATCAGGGGGAGTAAAGACTGCCTCGTTGACAAAGGAAGAGTGACCCTTAAACTCCTTCAAGAGCTTGGCAGACTTGAGCCCGTGAATGCGAATGGTGCTATCAAAGGAGGAGCTGAGAAGGTGGCTGTTGTCCTTTGAAAACTGGATGGAAGTGACGCGTTTGTGACTGTGATGAGCGTTTTTAAGCTTGCGCAAGCACTATCTACTAATCAGCTTCCAGATGAAGATGGCCCCTCCACTAGAGCCACTCGCAACCATTTAAGAGTTGTTGCTGAAGGCCAGGCAAATCAAGGGTTGGGACATCATCATAAAGTTTTCTTGCGCTTGGTAGCGAAGGTCCTTCCGAATTTTTCCGGTGGCAAAGTTCCAAACTTCGATGAACCCATCCACGCTTCCAGAAACTAAGAGTTGACCGTCGGGGAAAAAGCGGGCTGTTTCCACGTGAGTTTTTCCTGTGCCACCCCTACCCAACTTTATTTGCTTGTGGAGGCTATATGTCATTGGAGTTGCGAGGGAAGTGGATGAAGAGCCAGCTGATTCTTCTTCCCCTCCTATTTGATCTTTCAAGCAAGTTTTCCCTTGGAGCCCTTGGTTCTGTTGCCATTTCAAGGCTTGAGCGATGAGAGACAGGAGTCTGGATGGGGGCACGACTGAAACCTCAGAGGAAAGGGATTTTGAAATGATTCCCCGACGCTTTTCCTTGCTCGAGTTGACGGGGTAAGCTTCCTTTGGTTCGAAATAGGGGCGACCAAGCATGTCTTCTAGGTGGAGGTAGCGCTCGCTGTCCAACTGCTTCAAGGTCAGCATTGGATCCGTTCGACGGAGAACGGAGCGCGCAGCGCCTAGCTCCCAAAGTTCAATTAGCTCCAGCACAATCTGTTATAAAATGACTTTACTTTACTCGTTTTTAAATAAGTAACCCCATTTAGAAAACGAGAAAGTGTTCAGGTATTCTCACACTCACCTGTTCGTAGAGATCAATCAACTTGGAGTTGCGGAGTTTGAGAGACTGGACCACTTTGGGGATAATGTCCCAGTGCCCACTCAAAATCTCTGAGGTGAACCCCTCCACGCTGTCCACAGTGTTGAGAGAAACTCCCGTCTCGGATTGGAGAGCTTCCAAAGTCTTTAAAAGATTTTGCTCTTTGAGGTGCTGCGCAATCAGCCGAATGATACTGCAAACCAGTCAGTTCAACGCTTCAAAAATGATCAAATATTAAAGCACCTAATTAACTTGAAAGTTTAAGTAAAATTTTACTCGGTGGATTCCACTTCAATCGACATGATGATTAATGGCGAGGAAGGATGATAAAGATGAGTTGACAGAGATTAACAGTTGATGATAAACAAGAACTTGACAGATCCGACAAATCCGAAAAAGTTGGAAAAAGTGTTTTGCACTTTGCAATAAAATCAGATGTCCAAGTTGCCTCAACTTTTTTGTTTTGCCGACCGAGAAAATTCTCAGTGTGCCCCCTTTCGTTATTTTATAAAATGCTCATGCTACTCCTTTTATGTATCATGAAAATGGAAGTGTGAAGGTACTCGACAGATCCTTATCTATTTCCAACCTAGTGGACTTGGCTTAGCAAATAATTTTTTCCTAATTTGTGCAAGTTTACAAGAAATGCGGCAATGTGCTTGTTTCTGCATAATAATTAAAATTGGATATCCAGAAATTGGCGTTTTAAAAATATTTTATTGTACCGACAGTTGAACAGTACTTAACTTAAGATTTTATATTATAAATAAAATTGGGGCTATAGGAATGGTGACAGAGGTGACAATGGATGGGCAATGCACAAGGCATGGCTCAAGTTTCAAAGCAAGAAATATCGAAATCGTAAGCAAGTTCTGAGTCTGGTAATATTGCAATGTTAGTTGGATAATTATTGAGGCTGAGATCAACCAGCTTTAGGAAATCACCGAATGTTTCATTTCCAGTTTGATTAGCAGCAGATTTGGCTTTTTGCCTGTTTACTTTGTCTCTCCGCCGCCTTTTCAAAAAAAACAAACACAAAATGTTTTAGTACAGATAATGGTTAAAATTATAGGAAAAATTATGACATGTCAATTATCAGGTGAAACCTTACCGATTGCAAAACAAAACACGAACGGCAGGGAAATCCAATCCGAGGGTTTTTGCAAGATGATCAAGTTGTTGAAGAGTGTGTCTTGGGTTCCGCAAAAACGCTGCTTCAAGTCTATCACGTAACCGTTTAGAAATAATCGTTCTTTTCTTGCGTATTGGCTTGATTGGTCCTGATTCCGATAAAGGGTCACTAACACCACCTCCGTTGGTAAGGGATTTGATAGCGTGGTCAAGCCAAGCTTCCAGAACGGATTTTAGTTTGCAAACATTGGTGTATGACAAGCTCAAAACTTCAAATCGAGAAATGGTCGTTTGAGAAAATTCCATTCCATAAAGGTTCCCAATGACCAAGCCTACATCTTCTTGAGTGAATCATAGTGATTCAAAAATTAAATACAAGCTGGTAACCCGTTCAACTTTCCCCATTTCAACCTCCTTTGATAACTTGTACAATTTTTTAAAAAATAACTTGCCTAGTCGAATGCGTCTATCTTTGAAAGTTTTTGCAGACTGCTCCAGCTCATCTAGGCTTGGTGATACAGTGAGAATTGGAATAGTTAGTGGAGCCAAGTTGATCTGAGTCGGAGTTTCCAAATTCTGATAATTTAACGGAATGGGTGCTTGAGAGAAAGTTTCATCAACCACAGCAGCAGCAGGGACCTGTGAACATAAAACAAATAAAACACTCTTCATAATATGGGACAACTTGAGAAAATAAACAAAAATATGGAAGGCACGTAATTTTTGGCCTAATTTACCTGATTTTGCAAGTTGACACCAGTCTGGGGAGGAGGGAGCCCAGTCCACTCATTATCAGAGAATTGGGAAAACATGATTTGCAGTCGCGTCACAACCAGCCCCAGTTAAATTCCGCTTTATAGATATTTTTGATTGATTCGTACTTATTCAGTCACTTCCTTTTGCAATATATTTTGGAAAGATTGTAAACATCAGAACAGCACGAGAAAGGGAAAGAGTAGCAAGTCAGTTCAATTCACAAATGAGAAGCTCTCTGATTACTCCTGGTCTTGAAGTTCTTGTCCGATTTCAATTACAATTTGGTACACGGAGATAAGAAAGATGGGTTTGAGCCTATGCATAAAAAAATTTATTCCTCATTACAATGCCTAGACCTTTCCGGTGCATTTCATCGCACTACGCTGCCAATACAACATACCTGTAACTTGAGTAAATTCAGACTTGTCCATTCTTATCTTCAAAATGCCCAGTCAGACATAAACTTCTATTCAATTTATCAAGGTCAAAGAGATTATGTGCGTATCGAGAAGTTGGATGAGTTGATAAAAATACTATTATTTCAGGTTTTCGGCTATGGATAAAATAGTTGTAAGCAAATGAAGTGCGTATTTTCATTCCACCAATGTGATTACATTCTTTTCTAATACTAATGACGAAAGGAAGAGGAAAAGAGTTTATTCAGTTATTTTGCATAGATCAAAACAACTCTGTGCAAAATGCAAAACAACTTAATGGATGCTACCGTGCAATCCTTCAATAAAAATTCTGGTTGATGCAAATGTAAATGCGGTTAAATTATAGCTGGTATATGGATTAGCAAAACCCATTCTATACTCTCTCTTTCTATGTGTAATAGTCGAGTTCTCTTGTTTTATATGCGAATTTGTGCCGAGTTTGCTTGATTTTCTAAAAACGAAAAAGTTTTCTTAGCCATCGGAAATGTCTCTAAACTAAACTAAAATTTTAATTTTAAATTGGGATCAAAGACTATGAAATATATTCAGTTTTAAAGAGGTATTTATTGATCAAAAAGGCTGAGAAAATTATGGAAGAGACAATAAATCCACAAGTAATTTAAGAACGAGCATTCACCCACAGAAATAAATTTGCATTCAAAATCTAAGATAACTAATAATCTGCTACTAATCCAAACTTGACAAAAAGAAATTGAAACATTTTGATCCTCACTGCGCGAATCCATTAGCGATTGGCTGCTGCACCGACACCGTCAAGAGGCTCGCCATTTTCTGTTGGCAAAAAACAAATCATGAAATCAGTTAACAAATGACGTCAGTTTACCCCTGAAATTAAAAACGCTCAGAAGAAGAAGGATTCGACTTTACTCACGTCTGCAAACTTGGACATGATCCCTCATCTTTGTATAAGTCGTCATATCCCCATCGCCGCTTCGTTTCTTCCTCCGCTCAGTCAGTCCACAAAGACGGCAGATGTAAAAGAGTTGGTTCTCCCACCTTCCATGCTTTCTAAAGCACCTGAGTATGTCCCCATCTTCGTCGTTGATAACTACTGACCTCGGCTGAAGTCTGTACTCATTCCCCTCTCGATCCATATTGTCTGCTCGGGATCCCCACCGATTTGTTTGATGGATACAGTTACAGTTTCTGGGGGTTGTCCGGCTTCTGCTCCAACCATTTGCCGCATCATTCCAATCCCGTTTCCGGAAGCTGCAACCGCGTTGCGAAATCCATTTAATAATGGATATGCTGGTGGGTAGGTAGTTCCCCCAGCCAAGTAATCAGCCAGAACCCTGTCGCGTGCTCTCTTGCGAATGTTCTCTTTCAAAAGTTCAGTACAGTACAGTCATCCCATTAGAGCTTTTCGTGTCGCGAGAATTTGCATATCTTATAATTATAATCCTCCTTCTTCCAAGCTGGTCGACTTGCTTTTAGAAAACAGTTTCCTTGTGCTATATGAAATGCTATGATGCCTTGTAAATTCCTTTATTCTCCTCATGTAATGGGATCAATCAAAACGCAAGCCCAAGCCTGGCTGTAATTGAAGCGACGTCGAAACTAGTTTGCAAGTTGGGCTGTTAGCTAACGGCCGTAGGAAACGTCATCTCTAAAGATTCTTGTTCACCCCCTTCCTTCCGTAATGCTCGTTCGTTATACTTTTATGAATCAAAAACTCTATAAAATTCCCATTTCAAGTTGGTTCTCTACATTGCATCCATTCAAAAGCATCCCTTTGGAAAAAACGAGACGTTCAAATATTTCCAACTCTTCACTGTTTGATTCATATGCAAATTGGAAAGGAGACAAACTAGATAAGAGCGTCCGGTCTGACTTCAGTCAATTAAGCTCAGCTTATCTCCTTCTTTCTATTCAAGAAAAGAACATGATGCAGAACAAAGATCTTTTCTTTTTTCTTTCAACTTGCTGCTCTTTTCTAGTCTTCCCTTCACATTTCACATCCCTTCAAAAGCTTATTCCATTTTTTACTTTTCATCAAACTGACTTGCCTCAACACTTAACCTGACTTCATTATTATTTTCCAAGTTTCTCTCATTGCCCCGTGATCATTCATGAGCTTTCCCAAAGTAAAAACGAAGTGGGATGACATGTTCGCCAGCCAGGAGATTGGGCATCCGACCAAAAAATGCACAACTTGTCCAACTCAAGTTGTTATTGACGAAAGAAGCGAGCCCCCAGAAAATGTCGCAAACAAGAGGAAATGCGTTGAGAATTTGTGTGAGCAACTTGATTTGAAGCACCTGACACGCTACCTGGACATCATTTCGTTTCCAAACTCCTCCTTTCTTCTGTGCGACCTGTGTTTGGAGACACTCCAATTTTTTTTGTGGAGTAAAGAGCCCTTAACAAGTTTCTTTGGGGAAAGGGGTCCGCTGGCAGAGTGGACTTTGGGTAGTGCTCGTAAACTTTTTGTTGACGATTTGAAAACTGTTCTTCAACCTGTGATCCAACTTCCTGGGGGTTTTGAAGAGGGGGAAAGAAGGTCCATAACATTTTGGGTGTTTGATATTTTGAGAAACGGGGTGGCTCAGTGTAATAGAGTTCCCATCTAGGTTCGAAGCAGGATGGTTAATAATCAAAGGAGAGCTGATAGAGCACGCCAAGTGGTGGACGTATCTGCATTATTGTCGTCAAGCCAGGCTGAGTTGATTTTGAGGTAAGGGATTGTCTTCAAATTTGGAAAATTTAAATATTGCATTCTTTTCGTTGGAAACTTATTCGCAAGGGGCTTCATTTGCTTCTTTCAGTAGCCGTGCTGCAGTAGCATCGCCTCAAGCAACCGTCGCCTCAGGTGAAACTGCAGTTCCAGAAGCGACCACCTCAGGTGGAAGTGGAAGTCAAGTTGCAGAATCAACAACCAGCTCAGGGCAAACTCCAATGGAAGAAAAGAGCATGAGCATGAACGGAGTGGAGGAAGAAATGGAAGTAGGTGAACAAGTCGGAGCTGACAAGACTATCGCTGACAAAAAAAGGAAACGTGTACAAAGTAGCTCACTTCTTTTTTTGGGTTTAGAAATAGAGTCGTATTCTCGCAAATCCTCAATCGATTGAATTTTCAACTTGAGGGACTGATCAAATCTACATCATTCAATGATTCGGTGTCCACTTCAGTGAGATATGTGGCCATGCTGGAGAAAAGAGGTGGAGAGAAAAACAGCTCTGACTCTGGTTTCCAACCAATTCCCTATATTTTGCCAAAGTTGGGCTTCACCCGCTATTATTTTAGAGATCAGTTTGTGTACCTTGTCAAAACTGAGTATTTGAAGGGAAAAACTTTCACCAAGGCTGAATGGCATGTCATCTGCGTCACCTATATTTTCTTGCTTCTTGTTGGAATCGCAATTCTTTCGCTAAAAAATGTAGAAAGCGAAAATGGTCGCGCAAAATATTTTCAAGGAAAACTAATCTTGCAAAAGTTGAGCGACTGGCTGTTGGCACTTACCAAGCGCTTTTGGGGCAACAAGAGATTAGCCCAATTCTCACCTTTGGAAGGAGAAACATTTCATGGCTCCTATTTGCCCTGTCGTGGTGGATATTCTCATTGTCAACGCTTAACTTCCACGCTTACAAGTGAAGCTCTGACGCCAGTTCGCGTTGCCACAATCCAATCACTGGAAGAGCTGCTTCAAAATTCAGAGTGGAAAATTAGGATAATCTCAAAGAAAGATTGGTGGGAGGGTTCACTCAACGGGACAAAATTTCAGCAAGCTTTTCCTCGTTTTGAATACCTTACCTCGCAGGGGGATTGCGTGAGTTGGGTACTAGAAAGAGAAAGATTCGCGTGTTTCATCAGTCAGGAAGTTCTTCTCTTGCTCATGTCAGAGGGGAAAGCTTGTCTACAGGAGTTTTAAACTGACTCCAAACCCAACGGAAGGAAAGTGTTTGGGATTTGTGAATGATTTTCCATGGGATCAGCTCAAGCTGTATCTTGGCTTGCTAAGGAATCGGGGCTGAGCTCTTACTCAACGCAGGGATATTTGAATGAAATTGCGAGTGCAAGGAAAAAAGAGGTGGCCCTGGGACAGGATGAGGATGATTTTTCTGAGACGCAAACTTGTGATTATGAGAATTATGCACACATACAGGATATGATTCAGCCTGTGAATCTCCTCCCTTTACTTGAGCTTTATCATCCATGGGCTGTGCTAATTTGTAGCCTGGTCTTTTCTTTGGAGCTGTTCATTGATAGATTAGTGAGGTGGTGAAGGAGGAAAAATAAATAAGTTACATTTTTAGATAAGAGTAAGCTTCCATGTATAAGTTAAAAACCTGTAGTGCTCTTCAAGATGTTGGAATAAAATCATAAAGATTAGATTGCAATGAGCTGCAGTTTAATGATAAAACACAATTTATTTATTGACAAGATATCACTACAGCTTCATTTCATATTGCATTGCAATGAAAATCTATTATTTATTATTTTACATCTCATGAGATTGGCATCCAGGACAAATTGAAGTTGGGAGTTTCATAATAATTGACATTGATAAATTACATCATTGGTATATACATTTTTAGCTTAGCACTTGAAATAAATTATTTAGGTTTCCACTTGATATTATTCAACCCTTGGAACTGCCTCTTGAGCTGTCCTCCATCCGCCCACTCGCTTCCAAGATGATTATCCTCATCATCCTCCTCCAACTTCTTCATTTCCTCCTGCTTCCGATAAGCATACATCATCAACATCTTCCTGTCCTCTTCCCCCATCACGGGCTCTCTGGCCGGAGGTCTACTACCATTCTTTGTCAACTTGAGCACCACCTTTGTCTTTTCATTCTTCCCAATAAAATCCCCCAGGAGCTTCCCCTCCAGAGTAAGAATCTGTTTGCCACAAAACCATCTCCGCCTCCTCCTTTGAGATGACTTGGAGAGAATCCTGAGTCCCGGAGAGGTCCTCCTTCCCCTCAAACTCCATCCGGATGGGGTCATATGGCGGGAGGTTCATTGGATAAACGATCATCACCGCTCCCCTCAAATAGTCAAGGGATTCATGAACCATTTTCAACGTGAGTGGCACTCCAGAGTCAACCAGCTTCTTGGAAACCTTTTCCCGAACCGTTTCCACAGCTAAGGCCAACACTTTGGCCATGTTTTCTTAAGGTTGAGCTCCAGTCCGACGTCCAACTGGGTCGGGATTCTTGGAGAGGATACCACCCGAGGGAATGCAGAATGAGGCATATTCATCCACCAACTTGAGCTCGCTAATCTGCTCCTCTGTCAAACCAAGCATGGAGGGAGGCAGGAAATGCCCGTGCTTAGACAGCTCCTCCAATTCTGAGCAAAGCCGGAAAATCTTGAGCCGTCTGTGTAGATCTCCAAAAGGTCGTTGAGAAGGCTGGACGTTGGTGAAGTCACGCTCGTGTCGTAGAGGAATTGAGAGTCGTCACCTTTCTTCACGTGGAGTCGTACCATCTTGGCACACCTGGCAAAAATTGATGGTTGATGGGCAAGTTTATACATGGATGGTTTTTATGAATTTAATAAAAGTTCCCTCGACCTTCCATTCTCCTGCTTTGGTAATAGCTCCCACATTTTGACTCATAAGAAGAGAAAAATGTGGAATAAAGGTTAATTCCAAGATTAGGTTTACGATTACTATCCGCCTGTAACAAAGTTTGTTCGTATATCTGGTGTGGTCTCTATTAACATGTTATGTTATGTGTATCTCATTTCGGTTGAGTTGAGGCGAAAGTTACTATTATTAAAATGGAGTTTTTCCACTAGTTCAATCAAAATAGCTTTGACTGAAAACCCAATTCACATAAACTTTTTTATGGAGTTGGTCGCTTTATAACAAACTTTAGGTTTATGCGAGCTGTGTTGCTATTTACTATATGGATTAAGCTTACATTGAGTTGATACTATGGGTTCTTTCCCTCAACACACACTTTCAGAAAAAAACTCATAAAAAGGCTCCACCATGAAATTATAAGTTTGGTTGAAAGAGTGTTTCAAGAAGAAGGGAATTTGATATAGAAATGTGCAAAATATGTTTTCCAACTTACTGAATGAAGGTTATTACTCCAACCTTCCGAATATCGGCTTCATTAATTTTTATGAGTTGCGAATAAATTTTTTTTGCTCATCCGTGACATATTCAACGGGAGGAGGACCCATCAACAAAAGCTTGGCCTGGCTGACAGTTGAGTGTTTCGGGGAGGAATGGGGATTTGGTGGTCAGACACATCCGAGTCTTGTCTCACAATAGCCTTCCCCATCTTGCTTCTTTTCTTGATAAAATAAAAACGGAAAGAGCAGTCAAGAAAGAGAAAAAGAGAGAAGGATATATATACGTATATCAAACTGAGCTAAGAAGAGGCTGAACGTGTGTGGGCTTTTTCTGCAGCTTATTTTGTTGAGCTATTGAGTGTCTCGGGAAAAATCGTGTTTTGACGATCAGTCCGAAAAACAAAGGTTGTTATTACTCTAGATTCAGGTCAAGTCAGTAGATTAGTTGGAATTAATTAGGCGCACTGGACAACCAACTCAACTAAGAGCTGGATAAATGGATGCTGCTTCCATTTCCATTACTCACTTTCTAAATCCACTGCTCATTTATCGATTCGGGAACAGTAATTCTTTTTTTGTTCTGCCGTTTTTTGACGCTAAGAAGCTTAGCATGGCACAAGTAAAACAAGTTTAGATCTGCTCTAATTAACCGAGGAAAACTTTAGTTGAAAAGAGTTTTACATGATTAACCTACGTTTTCTCTGCCAGCTTTCTTACTTCATTTCCTAAATCAAATCAAGCATTACGCCTCAATCTTCCACGGGTTTCAACCTCTCAACCTTCTTTGGTTGTGTTGATACCAATAAAAAATATTCATTTCATGGAGAGGCTTGACGATTTTTCCTGTTGCATTGCTTTGTCTCACAAAGACTTAATGGATGATTCATTGCGAACATTACAATTCGGAACCTTGTATCTTTACACTTGAAGCTTCAACAACCGTAACTAATTTTATCAGATCAGCCCATGCTCAATAATAACAATATTGCACTTGGGGTAATCCCATACATTTGTATATGCCCATTGGATTTACAATTCAAGTCACATTCACCGAATCGAATTATGATGATGATAAGGTGTTCGAAATGAAGTACGTATGAGTAAAACTACGCCGTTAAAATCCAAGTTAAGTTCGGCTGTGTGAAAACTGCCAAGAATTTTGGGGAAGCATTCTAAAGTGGCACAACTTTCGTTTTTCTGCATTTTACTTCCTCCTAACTTACTTTAGTTACCGAGTGCAGAAACTAAATTCCTAAAATTTTAGGCATACATATTGCACAACGCAGAAAGCAGTCAACTTTGTATGTATTTTGGCAAGAAAACAAGAACAGCGTTTGTATGTAGTCCTACTGTTTAAATATTTTACTAGTGGAAACTTTTGAAGTAGTGAAAAAAGATAAGTGTATTACAGTTTTCATGTGCATGAAAAACTTGATAACTACGAGATATACCAGACCATAAAGCTGACACACTTGGTTTGTGTGCAGGTAATTGCTAAATTTATATGCAAAAGGGGTAAGGCCGAATAGTCCGTTGTTTATTTACTTGACTTTCCTTTTCCTGTCAATTTTCCTTATGCATAGTAATGTGTAATTATGAAAGTAAAGTAAAGTAGAATTATGCTCGTATGTAACAAATATGTCAAAATGAACATTTATTTATCCATCTCCATCTCATTTCATATAAACAACTCAAACATAACATATTACATATAACGATATAATATACACTGTACAGTATGGAAATTAACAATTAATTACATATTATCTCGTACAACTGTATGGAGACGTTCAACTTCGACATTTATTACATTTGCTAGTTCATCAAAGGCAGCCTGTGCTCGGGAAGGTAGATCTAATTCCTCGTTCCACCGAATCCAGACCTGGTTGGCCCGACATACTTCCGTAGGGTTGGTCATCCGATGTATGGCCCGCAACTGTGGAATCTCGTTCACTAGTATAGCAGCCTGATCCGTAATTCCTGTGAGGGCAGACAATTCCAGTAAGGTAAATATCATCTGGTCCGGGCTGATGCCATAGGTAAAATGGATCCCGGTGATATCCCTGGTTATTTCGGAAAGGCGGAAAAGGCTTCTTTGGGCTGCCCTTGCTCTCTCAACGAGTAGAAGCATGTCCCTGTAGTCTTCCTCCATCTGTTCGAAAATCTAAAACCAAATAAAGGCAAAGAACAAATTAGGTTCGTCATTTCATTTCATTCCTTGAGTTTTGCATTTTCGTAAACACAACTTCAGACGCGTACCTCCATGTGAAAGCGGTCGTTACAGGGCATTATCTCCACGTCCATGGTATGGGCTGTAAGAAGAGCTTCCGTCCTTCCCTCACGACAGTTCAGTTAAGCTGGGCTGGCTGGCTTCCCTCACGGCTGTTCAGTTTAGCTGGCTTGGTTCGTTTCTTCACGGCAGTTCAGGTCAGCTGGGCTGGTTGGCTTCCTTCACGACAGATCAGTTAAGTGGATAAAAACGTCCTTTTTTCATTCCTGGAAAAAGAAAAAATAACAGAACACACAAATTAGTCTTCATTCTCACTCCACCATGGGCTTCAAAGTTTCAACGCAAACATTCTTTCTTTACCCACCTCAACATCACAGAGCGTAGAGCGGCACAGAGCAGAATTCTTCCTTCCCTCAGGTTTGATAACGTCGGTCTGGTCAGCGGAGAGCTTCCTTCCTTCAGCGTAAAGTTGATAAGAGTCCAAGTGGCTGGAGTGAAGAACAGCAGCAGAGCA
>Ga0194135_10001430_pt1 | contig 14260 bp, 8 predicted proteins | sample LitLau_LLRF_2013_FD_134024 | JGI IMG/M metagenome (GOLD analysis project Ga0194135, IMG submission 134024) | Freshwater sediment microbial communities in response to fracking from North America - Little Laurel Run_MetaG_LLRF_2013 (version 2) | ecosystem: Environmental > Aquatic > Freshwater >...
AATGCAATAGTTCTGAAGATTTGACAAAGCATCGTTAAATTGACTAATGAGATTGTTCTGAAGATTTGACAAAGCATCGTTAAATTGACTAATGCAATAGTTCTGAAGATTTGACAAAGCATCTTGAAATTGACTAATGAGGTAGTTCTGAACATTTGTCTATGCATCGTTAAACTGCATTATGCAGTCTTTGAACAAAGGCACTTTGACACAAGTTGATAGTGAACAGTCACAATACATTGATAAAATGTAAAGACAAACTACAAGATTAACAATTCTTAAGGGTAAATGGGCAAATATACGCATTTTTCATTTATATATAGAAACATTTAGTTGGAAACTTCATCGCCATTATTAATTGTAAAATTCAAACCGTGACTGACATTTAAGTCTTGAGTCGGCTATGAATTTTAAGCTAATGCAAACTTAATTAACTGATTTTGGAAAACTCAATATGGACAATACAACGGGAAATAAATGGAAGCAACTTCATTGATTATTCATCTTTGAACTATGAAGATTGAGGTATTATTATTTGATCGTGAGATACAGTTGCAAGATACGATATTTTACGTTTCTAAATTTTTCGTTGGAAAGAACTTTGCTCGGCATTGCTATGAAAGCCTTAAACATAGCTAAGCAATTCTTCTAGTATACGAATGTTTAGCTTACATTTTTGTCACCATTTCAAAATAACTTCACACAAACGAAGAGCTTGTATCAAATGATAAGTAGATTCATACAAGTCACTACATAAATTTACCTGTTAAAGAACGTTTGGATTATAGTTTAAATCAAACTCGACTTCAATCAACGATTCAAACCAATTCTAACCTGGCTTCCAAGTTCGTTCCTGGATCATGGTGTCGAATTTCTTCTCTTCTTTGAACAACAAACTTGGCTTAATTTTTATAAGTTTTTCCATTTTGAGCTTAAACTCATGTTTTGGCATATTTGATTCGGAAACTTTCGACACTTGCGGCATTTTTCTTCAAGATTTCCAGCTGAATTCAAAAGAACAAGCGGACATTACTCATGAGATAATAGAGTATCTTCAGCAGAAGCCAAAAAGTTTGCAGTCTTTAGTTATAAAGAATGAACTGTCACAGAGAGACATCCAGCCGAAAGTTTTTAGATCAATGAAGTACCACTGTTATCTCTATATCCATATCAACTTTGGAAAAGATCTATTCTTAACTGTACCTTCGCCCCGAAAACCGATAAAAAGCAGGTTGAATAAGAGAGGATTATTTCTTATCTTTGTCACGAGCAATCCTTTTGAGATGTTTACTCTTGAAAGTCGTAAGCTGGTACTTGATCGGCAATATAGAATATTCCTCTTAAGAGTTGAGATGACTCGTGACACTTATCTTAATAGATTAAAACCATTTGACTTACATGAAGCATATTTCTTTTGTCCATTTTGTTTGTCTGGTCTCGTGCGCCTGAATCCCATGAGCTCAAATATTTTGTCTGTAACGTTGTCGCATTTTAAAACAAACTGGGTGCCACTATTTGCTAGGCATTATTATCAGGTTTATAACCAACGGTCCTTGAAAAGCGACAAGTTTTGCCGAAAACAAAATGCCATGTACATGTACAAAATGCAAACAAAATGTAATTATCAGGATATATTAGCTCAACTGATCACATTTACAAGTGGTAGTAATTTCACTTTGAAATTTTATGTGAGCCCGTATTACGATTATTTAAAAATACCTACATTGCTTAGTAACGTAAGAAGTACAACAGCATTACAGCTCCAGTACAAGTTATCATCTCCAGTATTAAGGTTCCTTACGTATCTCAGCATAATTTATTGCTTCAATGTGAGGAGAGAAACCTTTGCCGAAACAAATATGTGGACGAAATTTGTCCCACTGATTATTTGGGGCTTGGTGGGGCTCTTCATACTAACAATTGCTTTTTTAAATACACCCGCAAGCAATCAAGGAAACTGTCGCAAATGTGATTTGCATAAAACAATTCTGTTTTTAAATTCGTTGTTCAATTCATTAGGAATACTCGTGCGGCAAAGTTGGGGACATAAATGGAAGTTGCTTGGAGTCTTCGAATTATTTGCTGTAATTTTAATTTCTATTTACGAAAACTCAATAACAGTTAATGTAGTTGTTCCGCTAGTTCCTGAGCCGTTTTTAAACACAAAGGAATTATATAATAACAACTACACTTTTGTTGTTCAACAATACAATTTTAAAATTATTTTTGACTGGTTTTCCAGCAAATACAACAAAACCAATCATTCTCGAGTTTTAGGTGTAGAAGGCTTTTGGTCTTACAGTACTTGGTTGGGGAAGTTTTTTTTAAACCAACCCTACAAGTACGCTATTGTAGGAGTACTGTCAAAACATGATTTTCGAGCAGTCACGTATCTTAAAGAACAAAACGACACTTGCTATCAAATGTATCTAACCGATGAACCTTTCTACCAGGTACCTCTTTATTTTATGTTTCCATCTGCTGCGAGTTCTTCAATGCAGAAGAGTGTAATGCTGTTACAAGCCCATGGCTTCGTTAGCGCTTTTGAAAATGCTGAAGGTTTCAGGGATTCTTTGGTAGCTTTAGCTTGGTCCAGGTACATAGGTGCTAAACACGGTTTGAAAGGGATAACATTCAAAGACATCAAAAACAGCAGATTGAATGATAGTATGATTACTTTCGGCAACTTAAAGTCGGTTTTGTTTGTAGGACTTCTGATAATTTTATCTGCTATTGTTTCTTTTGCAGCAGAAGTTTGCAGCAAAAAACACTTTTCCTCCTGCTTACACAACATAAATTTTAACGGTGGTAGTAAGCTTGAGAAACAATTTTTAACCATAAACTTAATTCAAAGTAATTTCAGCACTTTGAACTTAACTATAACCAGACGTTAAAATAGATGGTGGTTACTTTTTATTGCAGTCCCTTGCGCATGTCGCAAAAACTGGCTTTGTTAGAGCTAAAACAGTTCCTGGCAATCAAATCTTTGAAAGATGTTGATTTTGGATTGAAAACACGCATGTAGGTTTATACAAGAATTTAATTATGAAGTTACTGACTGTATTGTAATTTTAAAGCTTACTAGATTTTCTCGGGTGCTATAAGTCCTCAAATTTCGGAAGTCTCCAAATTAAATTTTTCAGCTTTTCACTGATTTGTCTTGATTCGTGAAACCATAATTTTTACGCCACCTCACATTTAAATTAACTGTACTTTCAAAAAGTTCGCTCTTGGCTACATTTACAAATAGTGACAAATAACTTGTGTATCCTAACAAGAATTTTTTTATTGTGAAATGCAACCTAACCCTTATCTTGCATGTTTTTAAAAAAGTAGCTGACAATATGCTTTGACAATTTGACATACCGCACCGATTTGAACTCACGGAAATAATTTAACTAAATAATCTTTGTTGATAACTAAAAACTTTAAAAAATTAAAACAAGGACCTTATGGGTGGTGTCCAATGGAATCATGACCAGCTATCTGATTGAGAATCAGGCTGATGACACGCTTCCTGATTCAGAAGAATTACACCCCTAAGAAGAAGCAACTAATTGCTTACACATGCAATAACTGACTGAATATGTTTTTAACCAGCCTTATGCATATGATTATAAATTATCAGTGTATTTAAATAACACGTAATGTATTTAAAGCAGCATGATAACTTCTAATATTCACGCTAAGCAGACATATAGTCTTAAATTAACAATATGCCTACAGTAAATAATAAAATATACTAAAATATAAAACTAAGGACCTTTGTAGCCGTAAAAGGTGATACATTAAATAATATACCTTAGAATTCTACATGTTAATTACTTATATATTAATGAAATTTACGTGCCCTTACTTGTATTCCATATTTAAGAAATTAAATTAGTTCATACACAAATTAATCTCCAGTTTTACTGAAATAGAAATTTAAGGCAAGTTCATGTTAAAGTGTTACACAGCAATAGTATTCCAGCAGACATAGAGATAATCCAATCCTCTTTCTTTGTTCATATCTGCAGTGCATTCATCCCAACCGAATTCTTTTCGTTTACAGTAGAGATCTCCATCAGTATTGTGTCTCCTGAGAAGTCCCACCAGTTGAATCATAGTTGGAGACTGTGGGTCTTTCTTCTGTATTCCATTCTGTATTCCCTTTATTCCATTTGCCACAATGACCGAACCAAGGAAAGGTAAGAGTTTCTCTTATGGGTCATACAATGTATTAAATTTTGAATTGTTAACTAATTTTCGGGATTTATTCGATAGGAAAAGGAGAAATTTGAGTTTACTGTAGAAAGAGACGTTGAACTGTTATCGTTTGCTCTGAACGACGATCCGCGACAAAATGGAGTGATTTAGTTTCAAGCATGCCTAAAAAGGTCAAAATGCTAGTCTGATACAAAACTGACCCACGACTAACCACCGGATCACGAGAGATATGCCATTTAAAAGTCCAAATGTATAATTGCTAGTACCAGTTTTGAAATACGGAAAGGAGTTTAGAATGGAAATATACATATTTTTATTCTAAGCTTACCAGATTAAAACTACACAATTTGGTCCTTTGTTTCTTATTTGCAGATCTCGATGCGACACCAACTGAAGCCTCTTCAAAGCGTCATAAAAGAACTAGAGCTATACAAGAATAGGAATTGTCAAAAAGTTTCAACCCCAAAAGTTTCAAGGGTCTCGAAGAGCGAAGATTAATCCTTACTTACGAAAGCGAAAGCTAAGATTACTTTTCAAAATGGTCAAAACGTTGATGAAGACATTGCAAAAGTTTATGGAAACATAATGGCAGCTTTCACCAAAAAGAAATTATATCTTTTTGATGAAAGCTACCAGACTCCAAGTCAATCTTCGATCAGACTACTGAAGTGAACTTTGACACGAGTCGCGCCTCCTGCCATTAAAGGGTCCGTCCAATCGCAGCATAAACCCACTTGGAGCAACCACTGATTGATACTTCATAACATGCTCCATGTAATATCCACTTGTCCACATCTAATTTTTAGCAATTAAATGAGTGATTCGGAAGTGCCCTGATTTTGGGCCTAACATAAAAGAAACCCTTGAAATTTCTAAGGAAATTCCGATCTCTAGGCTGGGCCGATAGTTTCTTATGGAGAATTTCTCCGTAAAAAATGCATGTGTGGGTCAAAAAATGAACCACACATGTAATTCTTATGGGGAAATTCTCCATAGCAAATACAAGTGTGGTTTATCGTTTGACCCACAGATGTATTCGCTATTGAGATTGCATGTGGGAAGAAAGGAATGTACACGACAAAGCAGGTTTTTGGCAGTGCGAGAAAAAGGAAAATTGTATGCGCGTCTGTACGTCTGTCCGTGCGTAACTATTTTTCGTAAATAATATTTAGTTATTTATTTGTAAAAAAAACTTCAATTTTACGCAGACATGCAACTGCTGGAGTAGTGTTTAAAAACGATCACATGAACCGCATTTACGTGACTGCAGTCCCATGTGGCTGTATTGTTTTCATCTCAAAAATGGTCTTAGTAGTATGTAATGGAGGCGACATTGAGGGGCGTGACTTTTCTATTTTCGAAGCAGACTATATCGAAGGATTTTACAAGATATTAGACAATTGGCAATATTCGAAGAAGCCTGCACTCTACAACCACTCTGGGGGTGAAAGTGCTTTCAGTTTTTCAAAAAAAAAGAAAAAATTACAGGAAACAGATAATTGGAAGAAATACAAATCCACGATTGACGTGAAAAAATGAGTAAAAAGAAATTTTAGTTTTTAACCCGTTGAATAGTCAATAAATTGAAATAATCTTAGAAATCGTTATTATGACGTATGGGGTCGGAAATGCATTTTGTGATTTAATGCATTTCAGTCATTTTTTCTTGATTTTGGTTTAGCAGCTTTATGTTTAATTTAGGGTTGGAATTTTTGAAATACGATTTCATGCTCATCATCGTGGTTGAATGGACTTTTAGGCACAGCACTTCTTCACATTTCACTAGATGAACAGCCCGTTTAAGTCGTTAAGATACTTTTGATCCCCGTTGGGCGTGTCACAGAATAATGGATTAAGAAAAAATTGTCTTCTTGTATCTGATTATATTCAAGGTACTCACGAATATATCTTCGCAAACGTCGCTTTGTAACATAACTTAATATTAGGGGCCCAATTCCCTAAGTTGCGAAGCGACGTTTGCGGGGATAGTGAAGGGATCGTGAATGCTACAATTGTATTGTATCTCCCAAAAAAGTTTTCTGTATAAGCTGCCAATACTAAGGAATTTGATTTTTAGCTTCCGCCCCATTGCACCCTTATTACGCACTTTCAGAAATATTCGGAGATGACAAAATCAGTTTTTACCCCAAGTTAATCAACTTCCAGAAATCAGTTAGCCTTCCCACAAACACACACACTCCTCTTTCCACACAGAAAACTCTCTCTCTTTCCCACACATGTTATTCTTATGGGAAAACTTGTTTCATCCACACGGCTGTAGCTCATAGGCACACCTCGAACCAGTCTGGATTTTTTGATGTGTTATTTTAAAAGGGTTGCTTGATGCCTGTGCAAAATTTCAGCACTGGTTCGAGATGTGCCTATGAGCTACAGCTCGTCAAAGTTAGGTTGCTAGGTCTACTTGCCATGGGAATTCCGAATGACTTCTTTTAATTAATTGATTAAATTATTAATTTGAATGAATTTTTATCATTAGGGGGTTTTCGAAGAATGACTTCGCCAGTAATTCTAAATGTAATGGAAATTTTTGTTGTGATAAATCCCTTTAAGCAGGTTTTTCGAACTTGCGAGACCTTCATTGTGTGTACAAATTGATTTAAGTTAAGTTTTCAGATTCAAAATTCGGGACGGATATTTAAGTAGCAGAAAACAGTTTGTGGAAAAGTTTTCTGTTGCGTGAGGACCTATCTAGGTAGCGGTTACGTCTTTTTCGAAACAAAAATTTTAAGGTCGCTCCGCAAACTGTGGGGTACGTAACTTAGGAATTTTAAAAAATTCTACGGCCATGGCTACGCTACGTACTTTTCGCACACTCCCTAACAAGAGTAGTTAAATTACGTAACCTAGTCACATTTCAGCATCATTGGTGTAATGAAAATATTCTGCAATTTATATTTCATAGCCAAAGCATAGCTTAGGTAATTACTCTTTGTGATAATATTAACCATTGTTAATTCTATATACCTATATATTGTATAGGCATATATGCTCGAAGAACAAAACGTCAAGTTGCTTGGAACTGTTGTCTTTGCCTCTTTGGTAGCAGCAATAGAAATATTTCAATGCTGCAAACCTCCACAACGAAAGAAACACCAGCAGACACAATAAGTATAAGCATAACATGAAGAACCGATTTAAGGTTACCCAATGTAATCATGCTTTCCTGTTCTCTCCTGTTTTTGAGATCTGTGGAAAAGATCTCTTCATTGTACTTAACCATCAGGGGTTTCGTGTAACCTAAAGCTATTAAAGATGACCTGAATTCCTCGGCGTTTTCAAAAGCGCGTAAAAAACCTAAAGCAGATAGCAACGATACTCCTTGACTTAATGAAGACGAAAGAGCAGATGCAAATGTAATATAAATAGGTTGAGGATAGAAAGCTTCTTCCGTTGGATACATTTGGTAACAAGTGCCGTTTTTTTCTTTAACGAAAGTAACAGCTCGAAAATTGAAATATTTCGACAGTTGTCCTACAATCGCGTACTTTTTTGCGTCTGACTGTTTCAAAAAATACTTCTCTAACCACCTACTGAGAGTCCAAAAGTCCCGTACACCCAATACCCTAGGTTTGTTCTTTGTATTATATTCGTCGGAAAGCCAATTGTAAATATAATGAAAATTGTACTGCTGAACAACAAACGTGTAGTTGTTGTTAAATAATTCCATAGTGTTCAAAAGAGGCTTAGGAACTAAAGGCACAACTACACTCACTGTTATCGAGTTTTCATAAATACAAAGTAAAAAGCTTATTAATAATTCAATAACTCCCAGTGCCTTCCACTTATGACTCCAACTTTGCCTCCAAAGAAGTCTGACTAATGTGAATAAAGAATTTACGAACAGAACGAAGTTTTTGAAAACACAGTTAAATGATATGTTATCAGAACTATAACTAACAAATAAAACAGACGATAAAATCAAGCACAGTCCAAGTAAACCCCACACGTCAATTGGAACATACTTTGTCCACATTTTGGTTTCAGCAACAGCTACCCGTCCAGTATTATAGCAATAAATGATGCTAACATAAATATATTCTTTTACTATTGGATCCGCATATTGGAATAGCTCTACAGTAACATTTTTATATTGGTCGTTCCAAAAAATTTGGGGCAACTTTGACCTTTTATAAGCTTTGCTTGCGTAACCTTTCATAGTGATATTAAGACCGCTAGCAAAAACAATCATATGATATATCATTTGAAACAATTTGCATCGTGGGTTCATCTGGTACATGTGCATGACATTTTGTTTGCTGCACAACTTTATATCGTAAGTTGTTTCCCCCTGAAAATAGTGCTGAGCCAAATTTTTCTCCCAATGTTTCTCAAAGTGCACCAATTTTAGAGACAAAATTTTTGTTGTGTTTGTCGAGTTCAGCGGCACGAGACCACGCTTACAATATGCGCAAAAGAAATATGTCTTGTACAATACAAACTTCCGTTTGGCTCGGTTTTGGTTAAACGGTCTCGACCTTTTAACTTTAAAGACAAAAATGCTGAACTGCCGGGCAAGCTGCGCCTTCCAACTCTTATTGTCAATATTCAACACTTCACGAGCAGTGCTTTTGACGAAGATAATAAAAAGCCCTTTCTGGTATGCACTTTTTAAAGGATTTTTGATTGAAGGTATGGTTGACAAAAGCTTCTTCCCAAAGTTTATATGTACATAGAGGTAGCAGTCGTACTTCATTGATCTAAAAATACTTGGATGGATCTTTCTCTTGGAAGCTTTAGTTTTTATGATTACAGATTGCGATCTTATTTGGTTTAGGTGGAGATGTTCAAGTACCTCATGAATAAAATCCCTCTGCTCAGTCGTGTATAGCTCAAAATCTTGAAGAAATACGCCACAAGTTTCGAAAGTTTCCGCTGAAAATATGTTGGAACAAGTGCACAACTTGAACAGTGAACAAAATACTATAAATAGTTTCATATTTATATCAGAATTAAGTGAAACCAGAAATATGATTGAGATTTGAGCTGCTGTTGAGTTTCAAATATTTTTAAACCTTCAGAGAAATTGTGAAAAATTTTTCAAAGGTTTTTTATGAACACATATTGGAATAAAAGTTAAAGTTGAACAGTTTACAAATTAAATAGAACAAATTACAATAAATGAACTCAAATTTTTACGAGATTTGGGTCAGTAGCGGACCATGTCTTGAAATTAGATGTGCTACGCTATTAAACTTCAAATAGCTATACGCTGTAAAGTTGAATCGCCAGACAGCCAGAAAGGGATGAGCAGAAGAACATGAAATGTCTTGCCTTGTAGGCGTAACCCTCTGAATACTTCCATTTACTCAATAATAAATAATTCAAAATGTTCTCTTCTTCTTACTGTGCTATATTGAATAACTAATATTGAATTGTTGTCAGAGACTGTAAGCAGCTTAACGCTCATTATTGATTTGAGATTTACAATCCAAGACTAGGAGCTGCGTTCAATAAAGCAACAGGTGAACCAGATAAATGTTCCTAGCAAAAACAAGAATATGAAGTTTCATGAGTTGCAGAGTTAGCTCATTAAAACTGCCGTCCACGAAATACAATAACAATTAATAATTCAATGTGCTCGTGTCTCATTGCTACATAACATTGCTGATAAGGAATTCTAGAAGGCTTCCTCCTAATCGTGTCATAAAGCTTTTATCAGCTCTTCACCCTTTATCGACCTGATAAGTTAATGCTTACCTGGACACCGTTCAATTCAATAAAGTGCAAACAAGTTGGCACCTGAATATTTCAAGAAAGGCAACCAAAACAATACGTCATATCTACGTTAAATAATCCACATAAATCGATATTCCTTGTGTTCGTGTTCTAATTGCAACAGTATGTCTGGATATTTATCACAAAGCTCTATTTCTCTATCCTTTAGTTACCTCTAGTCATTTTTACATGAGACTTCCGTAGTTTATTTAAAAGAGCGATTTTTAATATGAAACAGTGCAATGAGGATGTAAAAGATGTTTTTTAAAACAGTAATATTTAAGGCTGCGAGACAAGGCCTGCCCCTCTCAGTCCTCTCAGTCAGCAGAGGAAGAATGTGTATACTATGCTCTCCCCTATCCCGTTGTATTGCGGACTCTTTTGGAAATTACTCTCTGATTTTCGAAAGTTATGCAAATCGAAGGAAATTTATGAAAACAGGAAAGAATTTGCTACAATCTGGCTGTTCAACATTGCAAAAAAGCCTGTAGCGTTTTTTCTAAAAAACGAAAACCTAATTAATTAGTTTTAATTTATTTCAAAAATCACGATCAATTTTTTTTAAATATTGAACAGCCAGATTGTAGTAAGTTCCTTTCAGTTTTCATGCATTTCCTTCGATTTGCATAACATTCGAAACTCAGAGAGTAATTTCCAAAAGAATCAAAAATTATGAAAAAAAATCATCGAATTTCACAAAATCAGGGCAATGAGAGACTATACGTGAATGGGAAAGTTGGCTGGAGTTGGGGGTCTCAATGTTGAGTTTGATTCCCACCACAGCCATAGATTGACATTTTTATCTATGTGTTTCTACCTCTACGGAGTACTCACGAATTCCGACAGGGGAGTCACAGTCCCCTATGCTTCCTATGTCTCTCAGCCTTAATGGTAATCTGATGCGCTTTCATTTGCCATAAAGTCTTGTATAAAGTTCTTCATGGTATCGCACGTGTGTGTACGTGTGGTCAATAACAAACAGATTTTTTAAACAGTCACACATTTTTTAAACTTTCTTTGGCCTCTTCCGTGCATTCAAATTTATATATTAGGCGTTCAGCACAATATAGTTGAACGGATTGAATAAAGAATTGTATCAGATTGAAGAATTCGGTTGTGAATTTATATTGAATGACTAATTTAAATTCATGAAATGATTTCTATTTATTGTACGCCAATTTATGGCGTAAATGTGCTTTTATAGTTAAGTTAACTAATTTCACGTCTTTTTTATCCATGATTTCGACATTACAAGAGCTGTCGTTGTCAATTACATTTCCATAGAGAGAGTGCGAAGGCTTTCCTGTCCTGGTTTCCTGTAATCATGGATGAAAAAGACGTGGAATTACTTCCTTTAACTGTAAGTTAAGCAAAATAAATCGAAAGCAGTTGCAGCCTTTTGAAAGATGCAACGAGAGCACTAAACTACCAATCATACGTTCACGTTCATTATATTTTAAACAGCATGATACTTTATTGTCTTAATATTCGCTAGATTTGTGAAGCTAGTTGCTGTATCAAATTTTTAAGTTCTGAAGATACGTCTTACACTGCAAATACGATTTATATTATCGCCTATACTTAATTTGTTAATTTATGTTTCGTTGTGGCAGCATTTCCTTTCAGTTTAATATATTTCTAGCTTGCATATAAACTGGCCTGGTTGGACTCAATTACTGTCATTTGTTTAAAAACCATTTAACTACCACCATATAAGCTTAAGTAGTTGAAATATTATGCTAACGAGTATAATTAACTGCTTTTCTGCACCATAGCTTCAATTAATGTTGTTGACCTACTTGCGTAACTTTGAATATAAAAACCGAATTTTTGCATTGCTTTAGAGTTCCTTTCCCAACGCATAACACGATAATACAATGTTTAGATTACTATCAACTGGAATTAAACTGTTTGTGGTTGCTGTTTTCTGCTTACGATTAGCTCAAATGTCTATCCTGCTTCCGTAAGATACTAAAACTGTTTGCTAAAAATATTTTTTAATACCCATCCAAAAGTTTTGTGATTTTTATTTACTTTCCAGGCTAGTCTCCGGGACTAATTCGGGTAAGAGGTGAAGTTAAAACATTTTGTCTTTCTGTAATTAAGAATTGGTGTCCTGTATTTGTATCCTAGTGAGAATTGAAAATCCAGAGAGAGGATTATGTTTGGAGGAAGAATCAAATGGAACTGCCCTTTTAGCTCCTTGCCAATCGAAACTAAGCCAAAAATGGAACTTAGTTAACGACACCTCTGGGCATTTGCAATTTCAGAGCGCACATTCGGGAAAATGCCTAGGAATGTCTGAAATAAGAGTTCTATTTACGAGTGCTTGTGGCCAGGCTCAAACGTGGGAAAATAATGTCGCTGAGATTGAGTTCGACTTTGGACAAACTTGCGCTGATGAAGCCGTTGTAGAATCTATCTGTCGTACATTTATGAAACTGATTTTAAATCCTTTTGACAGAACTTTCGAATAAGCTCATTATTAATCATATTATCTGTTGCTTTAAAATCAGCGGGATAACTTGATTACCAATAATTATTAACTACTTATTAATTATTAACCAACTTAAAGCCATCCAAAACGTTCCAACTATGCACAGTTCTAAACTACCTTCATGCTCTGACAAAAAAGAATTCAATTCACAATCGTCAGCGAGAAGCTTGATAAAGTAAACAATAGATCAAAAAATAAATAAAAATTGAATTTCCAAGCATTAGGAAGCAGAGATTTTTTAAACATTATAATTCATATTGTATTTCATTAGTTATTGTGTTATTTCAAATTAGGTTACTGTTGTCAATTTTACGTGGGATGAAAACTTTAACAAAGTTCTTTCATGACAATCGGTAGTATGCTTATCGTTATCATTCAAGACATAATTAGATAATAATTTTGGTTAAAATGATGAAAACTATTCATGGTAAAGAAATGTTTTTAAACATGATCCACAATCGAAAAGTTTAATGAAAATTGTATTCCCTAAAAGGATTGAAAGGACAACTATAAATTTGGGTTATTATTTATAAATTACAATATTTCTTTATATTGTAATGGAGTCATATAATAATGACCACAGCACGTGGGTTTGCCTAATAGTTGACCATATTTAAAAGCACACAATCCAGAAGTAATAAAGCTAGCAAAGGTTACTAAAATTTCAAGTTTGGATGAATTAAAATACATCTGTGTATTTAAATATATTCGTTACCGTGCAAAAAGTTGTGATTTCAGCCTTTTGACTTTTAACCAAGCTCACAAGAAAGTATACAATTAGCAATAAATACTCTATTTATAAATTATGTTTATTTATAACTACTACACGGAAACAGCAGAAGCTTTGACTTTCTGAAATAATTAAATCTGCTGCTCTAATATAGACAAGTAACAAGTACTGGAACCGGAAGTGAAAGCGAGGAGAAAGGTGAGTGAGCGGGGAAAGTTGAGATTCGAATCTCATGCTGAGTGAATGAGAAAATCATTAGGAAATCCGCTCGCTCGCTCGACTTCCCACACTGCTCCTCCAGTTTTCTTTGTTGATAGAGGCCATCAGCAGGTGAAACCGTCGACATTTTGTGTCGAATCGCTTTGTCGACAGTGTGGTAACTGTCTTGTGTCTTAGCTTTCTGATCTTCCATGAGACCAGCATTGTAAGTGACTGTGAATTGAATAAACAAGCTATTGTTGTATTAAAAGACCTGAAGCCAGCTATTTAAGGAGACTTCAACTTCCTTATAACGTCATTCAAATTAAATTCCTTGGAGCTCAAACTTGTACCAAAATACGACCAGAATGGAGTTCTCCACTTATCTTTCAATTGTCTGTTTGGCTTTAATTGTCAAGGCCCAAGATAGAGCTACCGAAGCAGAGATCCTTCTTACTACTGTTGACAATACAGATGACAACATTACAGAAGACTGGGCGGACCTCGCGTCACAAGCAGTTAAGTTGCTTTTACTAGGAGCTGACTTACTTAAAAGTCAAATAGGTAAGTTATTACTAAACTAACAATGAATAGCCACGATGTGTAACATCGATATTGCATTCTAGCCGGTTCCATTATATCAAGGATGCATTAACAAAGAAATTGTGGGTTCCCCAAACTCATATCTGCACGTGCTATGAGGAAACTTCTAGCCAATTTAAGCGTTTTTTTAGCGTTGTTGGGTTTGTAAGGAATAAGGGGAAGGAAGACAAAGGGATTTTGTATGTTATTGTGATTAGCTACGCAAATCGCTCTGCATAGCTAATCACGGGAAGCTTCCAGACAGACCTGACTGCATCATGCAGATCAGGTCACTCACTGTCTTCTAG
>Ga0194135_10001431_pt1 | contig 14258 bp, 11 predicted proteins | sample LitLau_LLRF_2013_FD_134024 | JGI IMG/M metagenome (GOLD analysis project Ga0194135, IMG submission 134024) | Freshwater sediment microbial communities in response to fracking from North America - Little Laurel Run_MetaG_LLRF_2013 (version 2) | ecosystem: Environmental > Aquatic > Freshwater >...
AAACAATCGGGAGAAAAGTAAAATGTAGCAGTAACTTTTCCATCTTTTTAGAGTAGGATTCATTTGTAGTGATTGTACCTTTTTGTGAAAGGCGGTGAGAGTTCGTTATTTATTTGGCTTGTGTTTGTATATACATTTCGGTTGAGGTTGAGACTGACTTTGAGGTATAATTTTAATTACCATCACTTGAGCGTGGCTTACAATGAGCCACGGCGAATGAGCATTTTCCTTTTCTACTTTCTATTTCAAAGTATTTTTACTCGTGGCTGGTTTTGTGTGAAATAACACTTCCTCACACCTAATGCTTTCGTATTCATTATCAGAAAATGCGTAGCGGTGAAAGTCGTAATGAATTAAAGTGAGGAAAAGTTAGTAGGAGACTTGAGCTGACGAACTCAATTGAGCTCTTTTATCGTACAAATGATCAAAGGAAATCCCAGCATCAAACTGAACGACAGGGCTAAATCTGGAACAACCTACAATTTCACACACGTGTAACCTTCAATGAATATGAAGTCTTGAGCACACCACCAGAAGAACCAGAAAAGCAGTCTTTCTTAACAAGCAAAGAGTATGTAGTAACATACAGGAAGAAACACACACACAGTCAGTCAGTCAGTCCACACAGACGGCCATGACTTTCACCGTCAAATCAACTTTAGTTTAAGGTTGTTATTTCCGTTTCATTCTTATTCCCATGCGTGTTCATTTCAGAGGACGCGTGTATTTTTCGAATCCTCATTCATTCCTTCTCTCTACTCTTGAGATCCAAAGTTGAATTAGAAAAGTTTTTGATCCTTCTCCTTTAATCCATTGAGGAAGTGATTCAGACAAATGATTCAAAGAGGCAAACAAGCTGTTTGACTTGAGGAAACGACTAACAATGAATGACTAAGGGAAAGGTTATTTTTCAGCTTCAATTCACCATTTCTGCTTTTCTACATACAATTTTCTCTTTACTTCTAACGCCACTTCGAGCAACTTCCTCCATATATTCCATTCCAAAGTTGCTTTTACTATTTATGTTGTCAGGCTTCTCAACAAGAAATCCGATACGCGGAAATCACAAGAGTTGTGATTGAGTTAATTCAATTCATCTCAATTCTTTGAATTTAATGATACCCTTCTTTTGATTGTCCATTGTAGTACAGAACGAGTTATGATTTACTCTAAAAATGGCATTCAGTCTCTGGAAATCTTGCTTTCTCGGCATTCATCTCTCATGCGTTGATTCTCTGCTTCTCAATCTCATCTCTTTACATTATTGCTTACCAGTTCGTAAATAGAATAATAATATGAAGGCAGGAGAATGCGTTTATAAAGAGAGAGAGGGAAAGGTATTTATTATTATGTACATAATACGATATCTTCCTGGGATTTATTTTTGGTAAGAAATAGCCGAACAAATAGGTAGATGATGCAGAGACCATCATCGTCTTTCGTCTGTCATCGAAACTTTTTCCTGCTGGGAGAAAAGTAAGATAGGAGAAAGTGAAAGACTGAATCTCAAATACACAATTCCGTTTTCTGTCAATACCAGCTCTGCATTTGAAGTACGTTCTCTCATTGTACGTGTATTCATATCAATCTCTCTTTCATCCAAAGTTTTTTCTTTTTCTTCGTTCAGTGAAAGTATTAAAAAAGCACAATAATATCTCAGTTTTTTTGCAATACAAAACTCTCGAAAATATCTCTTCTCTTGTATAATAAGAAACTGAGCTGCTCCCGCTTCACTCTTACAGAATGATATGAGAGAAAAGGAATTATTCAAGAAGTGCGCTGCTACATATATATATACATAAATGTATATATATATCCACTCATGCATACGCCACGAACTATATAATAATAATAGAAGTTGCACACTTTTCTCCTAGCTCGCTATTCTATTGGGAAGATATGTATTTGTGCTACTCCGAGTCCTGAAGTATTGAAGGAAGTTGGAAAAAGTGTAATGCTGACGCTTTGCTAGTGTACATGTGTATTGCTCCTGTCTAGTAATTCCAAGAAAGGGAAATCAGAACATAGATTTCACATTTATTTTATTTAACATTCTACCATTCACTGAATCAGTAATGGTATAATGTATGTCTTTTCTATGTAGACGTGTTGTTCTCTCCATTGTTGAGAGAGATATCTTAAGAGGAGAAAGTTGGAGCATAAATATAAACCAGCAAACAATAAGAAGCAAAGAGCATAAGAATTTCAAGAAGTTACTGTCACTCCTGCAGTGTAGGAAATAGCAACAGTAGCAATGGTAGCAGGAGGCAGTGGTGGTCGTTCACTCTGTGATAGAGAGACCAAATACCAATAAGGAATATATACACAAAGACGAACAACAAGACTGAAGAAGACGAAAGTGGTGTTGGTGAATCCTTGGAAAACCCCGAATGGGAATTCTTGGTAACCAGGAGACTCATAAATCTCAAGTTTACTTTGTATTTTATACGATATCATGTGTATTGCCCCTACAAGTTTCCTATTGTTCTCCTCATGGGCCAGATACGAATAAAGTTTTACTATTCTATGGATCATACATTATGTATGTTTTATGGAAAATATATAACTTTCACTACATAATGCCTACAACAACCTATACGCTCAACCAACACTTCCCCACCTCGAGCTGCTTCTTCTTCTTCTTCTTCTTAATCTCGGCTACTCAGAACTACTTCATACTAACCACTTCTCTTCATTTCTCAATTGATTTTTCACAGAAATCATGTAGAATCGCATTACTAAATCTCGCTTCTAAAAGTCTTCAGTAGAATGTTCACTCACAACTTTCGACGGAATACAATTTAGACCATTTCGTAAACAGTAAATATTTTAGTCAAATCGGATGAGAAACGAACCACTTGATTTGTACACACACAATATTATGCAAGGATGAATGAGCCTAACGTAGTTTAAAATCCATCAAGTAAATCAGAGTAAATAAAAATAACTTTATTTTCAATCTGCTCAACCACTGTAACGACTTGACTGTGTGTCCTCTCAAATAAAAATTATTTTGGTTTAGAAAGCAAACAAGACATTTTGGAGAGAAGAATCTATTCGAATTTGGTCTATTAAGTTTGTGAAAGTTAAAAAGCTGCACTGCGTTCTCCACTGAAAATAGAGAATAACAGAAATAGCAGGCGGATTTACAACAGACATTTCCACTCACCACACTTTTCCTACTCACGAGACGTCGTATTTTTGAAACGCCATTTATCTCGCATGAGATAATTTTGATGGGTTTTCTAAATTGGATGAAAATGAAATTAGATTTCCTTTTTGCAATAGACTTCTCGTAGTGGAATTCAGAAGGTCTGCGATTACTTCGTTTAGTTTTTGCAGTGCAAGTGGAGAGAGAGAGAGAGAGAGAGAGGAAGGGACGCGAGTTGTCTCGTTGATTTGATTTCACAGTCTCTCAAATCGAACGAGAGACCAGTTTCATTTATTTCATATTTGCTGACAACATATGAAATAAAACTCAAGCGTTTTTCATATTACAACTCTTTCAAGGATACACAACAGCTCAGCCCTGGCATTTGTTTCCTGTGCAAAATGAATGCAAATTGTTCCTAATGTGTATGATTTACAATTTCATAAAGGAACTGGCGATTGAGGGAGAATTTTCCGCGTTCTACACATATACTACTCATTAGAGCTTTAATGCTGCTAACAACTCTTCACCATCATCATCAAAGAACACACTTGTACGTTCACAGAAGAGAGTCCTTAATTACGTTTCACCACAAGATTACTTAAATACAAGTTTGCTACATCAGATTATTTCCACGATGTATAACACACACACTCTCTGTATGTCTAATAGAGTTAGCATACGTAACTTTTGTAATATTTCAAACCCGGCTGTTGATATACAACCTGCATGCATACATACGAGCATGGCTACTATTGCTACAGTTGCCTCATTTGTCCCTTTGAGAATGCTTTTAAGGAAAACATCAAAAAGGCAGAAAATGGATTTAAATCAAAGTCGATGTAACAGAGACCCTGTAATTTTTCATAATACATACCATTGGGAAAGAAACAATGATGGCAAGGAGCAGAGGAGGAAATTGATGAATTTTCTTTGTAAAATAACTTCACTTACTCACAAGTTGACTGTGCATGGAAAAAGAAGAGATAAGAAAAAATGTGAAAGAATGATCCACGAAAGATAAACCATACATCACGGTCACTGGAAGCGAACACCCGAGTCTATATATGTTCCACAATGTTGTTGATACTAGTAGTAAAGCTCTGCGAAATCATTGGAAGTGTGGGTGGTGGTGGTGGAGGTGGATACATTATTATATCAAAGAAGAAGTGATGGTGGTGAGATATCTTTAGCCTAAGAAAGTTGCCGTCAATGTTCTTACCCGTATGTAAGATTCTGCTGGAGAATCATTCTAGACAATCTAAACGTGTGTGTCTGTGTGTGTGTATATATTCAGGTGTACTAGTCTGTACTACTATTACACATTACACAGGAGCAAGTATGTGCGAGAATAGATTTTTGTACCATTAAATCATTCCATCTTCTTTTACCTTTTTACCTTTTCGGGCAAGAAAGGGATGGAAGAAAGAAAGGCTTCTGCTTCTTCTTTAGTTCTCTGTGTTCAGTTTAAAGCATAAAAGTTAGAGAGTGAGATTTGGAGCCAAGAAGAGTAAAATGCAATAAGACTGGAAGGAGGAGACCTTATATAGTATCGAATGAATTAAATTAAAGAAGATATTCAGATTTGATTTTTTCATCTACTCACTCTCGAGTCTATTCACTGCTTGTACGATGGTTGCTTGGTTGGTAGTGTTACACACAATCGCTCCACTTTTATTTTCACCTTTCAGTCTTCTCTCCTTTTTATGAACCCTTTCAGCATTATCTCTGCTCGTTGTGTAGTCATATGCCCTGCTCCTGTCTATACTTATATAAGTGTTTCATGACTTCTTGAATTTCGCAAGAGAAAGGAGAGGAAACGTATTCAGGCAGTGAGATATGTGGGAACGACTATGTGTTCTCCTGTCAGTGGGGTAAATGCTGAGTGGTTTAGTTCACTGCTACCAAAACTCCAACATCTTTAACTGGTCTTCTTCTTTCATGTACGTGTGTGTGTGTGTATGTACATATGGTCAAGAGAAAAGTGACCATTTGTGTTGAGTGCTTGAGTGACTCAAAACAGCCCTACTGACTCCAAATTGCTGAGCTAGCTAAAACTTTCTCCCACTAGATTTTTTGTTACAGAACCACTCTCATTCTTTCCTCCCTTTTCGACAATTCTAAATGTACTCTTTCATCTCATCGAATCAAGATTACTGTAAACCTTTATTCTTCTCTCTTCTATCTTGCATTAATACCTACGTTTTCAACTTTTTAAATGTGTTCATGCGAAACCCTTCCTCATCCGCAGAATATGCTCACGGTAGAGGAATTGGCTCTCGAGAGACTGTAAAGTATACCTAGAACTTAACATATGTCCCTGATTTCAGGCATTTCATTTATATAAGATTGAGTCAGAAAGGTTAAATAAACACAAAAGGACAAGTTAAAATGTTATAAATAGCACAAGGGATTGACTACAACAAATCCACGTTTGAATGGAAATCATGGTTGACATTCTTATCAGGTGATTATGATCCTCCAGAGCAGATAACTGATTGGTTGGTATTTATTTCAGAATTAAAGACAACGACGAGTAGAATTGGGCTGGGGAATAAAGAATGGGAGTTGGAGGAAAGTTTCATTATTTGGCTGGGAGTTTTCTTCTTTCTTTCTGGAATGATGGAAGGAACCCACCTTGGGAAAAGTTAGATAAGACTCCGAACTGTCTTGAATTTAGTGAAAGATTACTCCGGAAGTCGGGTATGGGCTTATGTCTAAAAGCCAAATGACTCAATGACTTAACCAGACCACAAAGGCTGAGTGTATATATGTATATGACTGGTATTAGTCCCTTTTCTCTCTGTTGTCGCGTCCTTCTTCTAAAAGTCGTCGTTCTCCAGCAGTTGTTCCTACTTTTACTCGAGCAGAGTCTTTTGCCAACTCCCTTACCTGATTGTATCTCGTCTGTAACTTTAAGCCCCCTTTGGTGATAATTACGCCAGCAGAGTTTAACCAAAAGGGAAACGAAGGGAAATCAATCATGTCAAAAGTACTGTGTGCTATCGCATTTAAACGTAATGTCTCCACTCTATCTTTCATTCGCTTTCTTGGCAGCAGACGCCACACTACCAATAACAACTACTACCACAACTATATACACAAAGTCCAAGCAAGCACATTCTCCACCGCATTCAGCTCGAGTCCTTTATAACGAATTGTTTTGAAGATATTTAATGTCCTCGTACAAATCTACAAATATGCTCTAAAGTGGAAATCGATAAAATGTCAATTAACGTCCTTGTAGGAGACATTTATTTTATCAGCTCAAATTACAATCTTAGTTGTTCCAGTATGTTGCAATTTTAAAGTCAATGCATAACATAAGCCTACCCGAATATGGGTAACATTGATTATGAGAGGGCTTTATATTCAAGAGGAATTTAATTTTGTCGTATTGATGGACTCACATCCAGCAACAAATGAGCCTATGTTGGACCAGGTGGAGTTGACATCAGGAAACACAGTTACCTTTTTGGTGGATTCGAGACACCAAGACCTTCCTGATAAGCCTGGTCCCTCATAAAAAGTCCAGTTGGAATATCCAGTAGTCACAAACGACAAAGGAGCGAATGTAGTGTTTGTTGGACCATCTTCTGACGTCACCAATTTTTCCACTCCATGGTAAGATGCTTTAGAGTAGAAAGCAATGGCTGCATCGTCTGTGTTCTTCGGCCCAAGGTATCGGAGTGAGTTGAAATTCACAAATACCCGATCATTGCATCTTTGGGATCCATCCGCATTGTCCAAAAATATTCCAACGCCTCCCTCAATGTTAAAATCAGGATTGGTGTATCCTACCCACCTGGCATTAAGTTAACGATTACTAACGATTAGTCAGTTTTCATCGTGAATGCTTATACACAAACGGCGAAAATACAGTTATAATTTGAATTACGTTAATTACCATCCAATAGCACAGTAGGAAGATGCATTCCTTAGAAAGTCTTTCAATTCAGGATCGAATGAGCTCATCTTGTCTTCGATGGACAAGAACGGACCGGTTGATCCAGGACCATCAAAAATAGTTATGTATTGCTGGTCCCCCAGAACAATAGTTAGCACTACAATTAAAACAGCGACTACTGGTCTTATCCCTGCGACAGCCATTATTGTTAGTACACTTTCGAGATAAGAGATTCGATCTGTAATAGTATGTCAGAGAAAGGAGGCTACACAAGACTTCAACTAGTTAGTGGCAATTATGGAGACCAATCTCAGGCACGTAACGTCCAAAATAAGTAATTATGCTAATATCTCTCGTCGTTTTCGAATGAGACAGAGAGAGAGAGAGTATTTATTCCTCTCAGATTGCAAAGGTGACTTAATTTCCTACAATAATTTCTCCGTAATCTCTCTCCTTCATACAATCTGTTAATCCTTGGACGTCATTCCAATCAGATTGGGGTAAATCCCACAAGATAACTCCAAATGCTTTAAATGTAATTAACATCAACATAATAATATTACTCTTGTGAAATCATAGGTAGCTTATTCTACGTCGTCTGCAGTAGCGAGTGTTTACTTTTAATCCTCCTTGTAGTCCGCAGTGAAAGCATTACGGGCCATCGAGTAGTGATAATTTCTTGATTAGATAAATGGTCCAAGTCCAATATATATATAAATATATATTGGAACAGTATACGTATGTGCCTATGCATTCGAAGCGTTTAAAAGTGACAAAGTTTGTAGTACATAGGGTGTATAACGTAACACTCCACCTTTGCATGCACCAAGCAGCAGTAGTTGTAGTCAGTATATAGAACAGTCCAGCCAATATATATCCATTAAAGTCACTAATCTGTGTTTCATTCCAACTGGCCCTACTTCAAAGTGAACTGAAATACTGAAATCCGTCCATTTCACTGGTTACATCCATTGACTTGTCGTTTGTACGGTAAATTACTCCCGAAGATGTAAATCCCAAGGGATGCCAGTAAACAGGAATCTCTAAATTCCAATAATGAAATGGAAATTTTGTTTGCTTGCACTCCATTCATGTGTTTGCTACAGTCGCAGCAGTGTTGATTAGAAGTGCACAGGAAACCCGATAAAGTATATTACGCAAGTGTTTGATGATGCTCCCTTTGTCCCATACTGCTTAAAGTTAATCTTGAAATACTTTCAGCAATATGCAGACTTGTATCTGATAGAGGTATGTTCAAAAATGTTTTTTATGTGAGCAGTCCAAAATCATTAATGTTTTGTACTTGGAATAATTCTATGACTCAGCCAGAATGGCAGAATACACAGAGAGAGAGATGAATCGTTGTTGTAGTTTTCACAATAGAATGTTCAAACAACCCATTCTTCTGGCAAATGACAATGAGCATTTATTTATTCGAGATAAAAGGGTCTCTCGTTGTAAACAAGGTGACCCCAAGATCCCATGATACCACGACGAGAGTTGATTAGGACGCTGAAAAAATTATGAATTTTCATTCCAAATGAATGATTGCAAAAATTGCGTTCGTGCTTTAAAAGGTTTGCCTTAACAAATGGACACCAGAGAAGGTTCGTGGACGTCAGTAATAATAAAATTAATGGTGAGACCCCTGTGAGCTTTCTGTACTTCGAAAGGATACGTATAATATGTAGATTCATCCCTACAAGAGAAATGAATTAGGTTTCCCAGCAGGGTCTCTCACTAAGGCTTATTCCCTATAGGAGAGCTTTTGATTTGCTCTTGTCCATTAATTATCCGTATTCATTGGCTCACCTGTCGAGTCTCGGCTCATTTGTCGGCTACAGCAGGTGGACATTCATATTTATACTCTTCAAGATGCATCCTCGTCTATAATATTTGTTTACTTGAATATTAACAGAGAGAGTAAATCGCTCGAGTTTATTACTCGTCTGGATGAACTCGAGAACTCGTGAGACAAAATGACTGATTATTATTATGGTTATCATTCCACGCGTAAAGCACGAAAAAGGGCAATCGATCGAGTTTCTTTTTTTGTTGACCGCGTGTACATAGAATGATTCGAATAAGTATCATCATCATCATCATGATCATTAAGGGAACATTATATTATTGCTCGTATTCCCGTGTGCTCGGTACAAGATGCGAAGATGTTTTATTCCGGTTTCCGGTGAACTTGGATAAGTATCAGGCCATCGCAGAGCATCTGGGAAGGAATTTAGACCAAATGGCATGGCCTTAGTAGCAGGCTAGTACACAGAGTTGTAGGCATAAGGTGTAGATGAGAGAGAAAACCTCACAATTACAATTAAACCCAGTCTGACAGGATTCATTTGTTTGTACGTGCATTGAACATTCAGCATTCCATTGTGGATGAATAATTGAGGCAGCAGATGGGAACTTGATTGGATTCCTGAGGTAGCGACGAGCGACTAGTCTGCTGCGTGTATATAATATAGTGTTGGTGAAAACAGTGTGTATAATGCACAGGAACGACACAAGGAGACCGGAACAAAATGTCCTCTCCACATGTCTGATTACACAGCGAGCCTCAGAATAAAAACTGATGTGGATATATGTACAACACACGCTTTTCATGCCTCTCTCTCTCTCCTTGTGTTCTCCAAAACTAATTCAGATTGTGAAACAAACAAACCCCATTTCCGTCGAAGTTGATGCTCCAAAGAAAGCACACGGGCCAAATAGGAGAGCACATATATATAAGCACTTGCTTTCTCGTTTTAGCTTTCTCTCCTGCAAAGCTACGCTATGTGTGTGTACTGCTGGAATTATAATAGGAGGAGATCTCCAAGAGCGAGAGTTCATAATAGCGACAGCAAACCATCCAAAGTGTAATTCCTTTGTGCTTTAACAACTTCTGAGAATTTCGAGCCAGAATCAGCAAATATACTCCACTCATCATCCTCATATCACTCAAAACAACAAGGAAATTGTAATTATAAATTCCTTTCATGTTTTCTCCAAATAAGTCTCCACTTTCATCCGGTGCATTGGTGCTGGCCGACCGTGGATTTAATAAAGCTAACCCGTTTGTACGGTGATCTATTCTATGTAGGCTTGGTGGAGTGCTGTCTCGCTATTTTTCATTCCAAGTGAGCTTTTCAGACGGCGGCGGAGACAGCGGAGAAATCTGCTCTTCTACCTTTTCTTCTATAATAACTAATGTAAATAATGAGGAAAAGAACAAGAGTGTAATTCTACTGGGTTGTTATATTTAGCAAATAGCTCTAGCATCTTCATAATAATAGGTAAGGAGATTAAATTGGAAATCAAGAAACTACAAAAATTATAATGTGATTATTTCAATCTCATTACGAAGAAGTTGTTTGTGTAGGAAGCTTTCAAAGTATTTGATAATAATACATACAAATAGGATCAGTGAAGCGCGTGCATGTTAATAATTTTTGTCTGTGTAATCTTATTAGAAATATGAGAAGGAATTATTCGTAAGACATTTTTCTTGGAACACTCTAACTTGAATCTATATAGAGTATAAAATAAATACATGTAGATTCGCTCACCTGCGTAAAATATCACATTATTGAGAACTACAAAAGAAATGCTCTGCTGCGAGGACACGCTATATAGTAATGCTAATACATATTTATGCTGTGAATCTCATCTTACACTGTGTCCTAAAATGTTCCATGCCCGAAACCCGGAAACTAATGACATAAAATATTATTCCAGATTAAAATTGGGAAGAATAAATTGAGATTTTGCTATAGGAAGAAAGAAATTCTAGTGAATACCAGTATTTCTTATAAAACAAAAGACTTTAGAAAGGGAAATATAAACCGAGCCAATTTGCATGAGGAAATGTCATGACATGGATTCTTGAGTTTACGTAAATGCTAATTGGATCTGGAGGCAAATAAAATGAGTTTTTCTGGGAAAAAATAAATGAGCTGATATGTCAGAAGAAAAGTATAATAAGCAACGACGGTTGCTTATAAAGTAAATGGAGTTGGTTAATGATTTCCTAATGTCGTAAATAAAATTATGATGAATATTATTGTTCCGAATTTCCAGGTATATACTTTACATATACTTTGGACTTGACAAGAAGAAGCGTGCACATGCTTTCTCAGTCAGAGATTGTGGAAAGTGCATGAAAAGCTTTTATTCCGATTTGTGGCGAGGAAACTAATATTTATACTTCCGCTATACACGCATTAAAAGAGAGACTTTGATTGCTAGCAATGTTACGATAGAACGTGTTGGAAGGTTACACGAAAAGGTTTGGAGGTGAGAGAGAGAGTTCCACAGATACGAATGAAAATATGAGAAAGTAATAAATTTAATGGAATCCTGATTAAAGATTATATTGCATTGGGCTAATTTCTCATAAAAACTTCAATTTCGAGAGAAAAATTGAAAAATAGCCACTTAGTGTGAAGTGCTCGAAGAAAATTCCTTCAGGAGAAACTCATCCGAGCAAATATTCCCATTATAAAATTTATAGCGTTTCCTGGCTCTCTCCAGGGAGAAAATTGGTTCTTCTCACTCAACCCAATAGCGAACGAATGGGCTACACAACTCTGCCGCACCTCTCACAAACAATTCATCCGAGATATCCCCACCCACCCTCTCACTTTATTCCTTGTGCAACAACACGTTACATACTTACTACTACTTACTTTCTCCAAGGCTATTAACACCTTACACACACACACACTCACTAGCTAGCTTTTCTCTCCACTCTCTCTCTCGTTCACAGAACATATTTCTCCCCAAGTCTTTCACAACCATAAATAATAAAATAAAATCCTAAACCGTTCCGATTTTAATCCTCCCCAGTTCAAATGAGTTTCAAACTGTTTTCACACTGTGAAAGTGTCTCAAGACGATGATCTATGTGTAATTTTATAGCTTATCACATTTCTCAGATTTCTAACACTTCGAATGGGCTCGGGCAAAATTTACAAACTGTTTCCAATAAATATGTGATTGGGATTTTTAGGATTGTGGATCGCAACTACTTTGTGTTTGTTTTAATAAAGTGCATTTAAATTACACATGCGCACTTAATAAGCATCCTTAATGTAGATTAATGAGGACACAAAGTCAGTCGTTCCGACAAAGCACAGATTTTGTTGTGTTAGTATCATTAAGAAAGCACAAACGTGTTTATGTATGAACAATAGATGCAAGTCCAAAAAGGACACTCCTTTGTTTATACGGGCGTCTTGATTCATTCTCTCGTCGTTAATCAAACGACATTTATTTACACAGAATTCTTTGTGTTGGTTGTTTCTAGCTTTGTTGGTTCAAACGTAATTAATCTTTTTCTAAGTATTCGACTCTTTATGGACAAATAATCCTAGAATGGGAGAGATAGCTGAGAGGAACAACAAGGGAGACACTTCCTTCTTCCATCCGACTAAAGATGATGATGAAGAAATGAGCTAAGCTGCTGTACATGTTTCGAACGCACATTACTGTGGGCTTTCTATGAAACATCTTTTCAAAGAAAGCCAAAGACTCAACAGAGCACACATACTCACTCTTATGTATACATTCATTTCAACGAAAGAAAACGAGTGTCTCAGTTGCAAAGTCATAACTCAAAGAGTAGAGGAAGTTCTCTTGGCAAAGTAAATATTTTATTGTCACATTTTCGCAACACTTGTTTTGCATGTCAAAGCTGGTTCCGGCCGGTACATGAAGGAGTCTACAGGCAAAAAAGATATTATTTCCACTTTCTAACCGGCTCTACTTTACTAGCTTAGTTTGTTTGAATTCGGTTCTACCAATGGTCTCTCGTCATCATCAAAGATGTCTGAATTTAGCTGAAAGAGAAAGCCGTGTAAAACACACACAAACAGTGAAGAGTCATGAAAGACACCCAAACAGCATGTAATCGCAAACAAAAACGCCTGTGCTCATACGAACTGACATATGAAATGCTTTGAACAGAGAGGTTCTATATATGTAATAAGCATAGACATATATGTATATATGTATATAGCTTGGGGTAATTCCTTCCATCCAACCTTTTCATTATTTACAATGCAAATAAATAAACATTATTCAAAGCTAAATCTGTAACGAAATCAAGCGATCCTCCAAACTCTATCTCTGCAAAAAACGAGAGTTTTGCGTTGCAAGGAATTATTTTGTCGCATGAGGAGTGAAACAAGCAAGCATATGTGACAAATGGGTTTTAAAGGATCTCAGTTCACTAATGTTTGGAGCTTAATAAGCCGAGTTTCAGGTAGGGTTTTGAAACAAATCCACACAAAATACTCAAAACTGCATTGTAAACCCGCTTACACAGACTTTTGAGCACAAAACAGAACATTTGACGGGATAAAAGACTCCATGTTTGGATTTGCAAGCAGTTCGTTTTGCATCTAGTCATACATACTGACATATACTCATTTTATTTGCCCAAATTATATGCTAAAGTGTGCCACAAATGAGTGATAGTAAAAGATCTGTAAAAGTATTCATAAGTCATATATCTTTCATGCATGCCATTTGTGGAGGCATTTCAACTTTTATTTCTCCGTCCATCCGTGAGGAAGAACTTTCTCCCGTTGTCTACATCCCCGAGAGTGTGTCTAGTATTTGAATAGAGTCTTCTCTACCAGTTAAACCCCAGCAGCCTCGAATAAAATTGTGTTTCAACATATCTTTTCAAGAGTTACTACTTTCATATGCATCCCCGTCTTTCCATTTCATATCCTTGGGAGTATACAAATTAAGGGAAGACAGAGAAGGACAAATCTACTTGTCTACTCGATTTTTATTTCTTACTGACTCAGCTTATTTTCCTTCAGAAACTGTTTTACTCTTTTTTACGTAGGATAAGAGTAAAAGTTGAAGTAAAAAGTAGCCCAAGCTTTTCGTGGTCTCGTTCTTCTGGTCTGTCTTCGTATTATTACAAAACGTACACAGCAGAGACATAGAAGACTAGGATTGATCTGCAAAAGCTCTTTTAGTTTTCATCTATATATATTAATACACATTTATACATAAATATATATATGTATATATTTGGCAGAGGATGAGGAAAATGAGGCGTTAGGTACGTGTCGTCGGCAGCATAGAGAATAAAAGTGTTTCCCCTTGCCCCAATAATGTGTCCTTTAAATTTAGCGGTCATGGGCTGACATATTGTTTGTAGTGGAGAGAGCATGGTGTAAGGAGAAGGCG
>Ga0194135_10001432_pt1 | contig 14257 bp, 16 predicted proteins | sample LitLau_LLRF_2013_FD_134024 | JGI IMG/M metagenome (GOLD analysis project Ga0194135, IMG submission 134024) | Freshwater sediment microbial communities in response to fracking from North America - Little Laurel Run_MetaG_LLRF_2013 (version 2) | ecosystem: Environmental > Aquatic > Freshwater >...
AACGAGCTCTATACGGTGGTGCGGGAACACGACGGGCTATTACATAAGCTTTATACGTATGTATTTGTACATATATTCCTGTGTGTAATGCTACTAAATAATACAGGAGAAAAACTACACGGTCTGCTTTGCCATTTTCGTGGTTTTGATGTCACTGGCCACGATTGTAAGTTTGGACTTGAGGATTTTAGTGAATCTGGCAGGACAGAGCCAATTATAAGATGAAATTGTGGGATTGTTTCAGTTGGCTTGGAAATTGGGAGAAATGTCCCCAATCCCGCACATGGACATGGAAATGATGGACAAGGAAACGACCCCAGCCATCCTCGGTCTCCAGACCTCCATTTCCGTCGAGCACACGGACAGAGAGAGCGGGCTCCCACACTCGACGGTCTTTGCCCAAGCGAATCGATCCAAGTTCACGGAATGGTGGAACTCCATCAAGCACTTTAAAACGCATCAATGCATCGGATTCCTCGCCGTCGCCTGGATTATGGGCATTGGGATTGGACTCATCTTTACTTTCCTCTTTTGGCATCTCCAGGTAGGTCACATCCCGTCACTCACTTTTTCCAGTCTCAAATGTCTCAAATGCGGGAATTAATCAATTCTTGGATAAAACGCCTCAATCCGGTTTGATTTGTAGGAGGGTGGGGGGAGTCCGACCCTCTTTGGGATTGCCTCCGTGATTAACCACATTTCGGAGATCTTTGCCTACTTTTTCTCATCCACCTTCATTTCCTCCATGGGTCATGTCAAGGTTCTGTGCATGGGGCTCGGCTGCAACGTTCTTCGTTTCCTCTACATTTCGGTCCTCACGAATCCCTGGTGGGTCCTCCCCTTCGAATTCGTGCAAGGTGAGACTCATTCCAAAACGAGGCTCAACCCTTTTGACATTCATGAGTTCCTTGACCCCTGAGCCTGATTCTCCCGTTGACCTCCCTAGGTTTAACTCACGCTGCCGTCTGGGCCGCCTGCTGTTCTTATTTATCTCATAATACCCCGCCCGAACTCCGCCAAGCCTCGCAGAACTTGTTGCATTTCCTCCATCATGGGCTGGGCCGCGGGTTTGGGGCGATTGTGGGCGGTCTGTTCGTGTCCATCTATGGGACGATTACGACCTTTCGCCTCTACGCAGCTCTCTGTGCCCTCACCCTAGCAATGTTCATTTTCCTCAATTTCTACCGGAAGGAGAGCGGTGGGTTCATCCGGGAACTTCCGCCGGATTTGGATCCACACCAGTTAGCGGAAGAAACGGGATATCTTGCCCCGCATGGCGTTCCAGGTACACTTTCTCCAAAAACTTGACAATTTCTCTCATTTAAAAAAAAATAAAATTTGAACATTGTTATTTAAATTTCGTTTCAGGAGGAGGGATGCAGCGTGTCGGAAGGTAAGAAATTCACCTCAATTTCTCTCAGGCTGTGATTGGTTCTCATTTTCCTTTTTTCGGACGAGTAGTAATGTTCGGTTGGAAGATCAGGGTGCGGGCGGTGCCCCAGGGGGAGGTGGCGGTGGATTCAACCCATTCAATCAAGATCAGCAAACTCAAAATCAGAATCAGAGTCAGCAATACTTTATTCGTTAATTGAGTTGGTTGGAACACTGGAACTATGGTGGGTAAATTAATTGAATGGATTGATTCCTGGATTAAATGGATTCCTGTGGTCCATTCTCATTGTCTTGTTCGTTAGTTCCTGGAGGAGATCATATCACAACTCACAATAAAACTCACTCACTAGTGTCATCCCATCATCCCATCCTTGTTAATCCATCACTCCATTAATCCACTAATTGTATAATTCGTCTTCATCTACTATTTTTTATTATTTCCCAATTTGTACAAGAGTATGTTTCTAGTGTTTCCTTTCCTCGTTTCATTTCTGGTTTCTAGAATAGAAAATTCCTCCAATAAGAAGCTCATAAATAGTTCATTTCGACGGTGAGAACGACGACGACGAGGACGACGCCGTTGGTTTTGGTTTTTGGTTTTGATGTAAATGTTACGTTTTGGCAAAAGTGTACTCTGCTTCTCTCCTTGGCTTAACTTGCTGATCCTTGGCATTTGGGGTAATACTTTCCTGTTAGGTGGGTCACGTCTGACCCCTCAGAGGGGGACAGGGTCTGGAGATCCTTGAAATGAGATCAAATGGTTTTCCTTCTTATTCCTTTGGCCGCTTGAGCTGGACTTTTAATCTCTTCATCCCAATTTGAAATCCATTCATGGTGGTGATTGCCATTTGGGCTGAGGTCGGGTTGTCATACGAGATGAACCCTGGAAAGTGGACACAGAAAGGGGTCAAACGTCAGAAAAGGATGGAAACTGTGAGTCGAGTTGAAGGGAGTTCGAAGAGGGACGGAGGGATGGGTAGAGAGGAAGTAGAGAGAGAGAGAGAATACCGAAGCATTTGGACTGATTCGTGCTTCTGTCAATGAATACTTTGGATGAGAGGATGATTCCAAACGGAGAAAAGAGATTCATGAGTTCAATATCACCGAATTCCTGGGGTAAATGATATATGAAGAGGTTGGAGCCGTCTGGACCGGAAATCGGAGTACTCCCGCCGACGCCTTCATCATCCATCCCACGAATCCACGAATCAGATCCAAGATCAAATGGAGCCCACAGCAACAGCATCAGCATCATCAGATCCACCAGGCACAAGCAACAGGAACAGGAAAAGAGAGCAAAGAACAAAAGAGACGAGACGAGAGATTAGTGGAAACGGAAACAGGAAATTGGCAGATCTAAATTAGAGTAAAGTAGATCACAACAGTATGCTCCTATATTGGAAATGGAAAAAGAAATCAAGAAAATATGAAAAAGGAAACCAACTGTAGTCGTCTGCTCCACTAAAACTTTCCACTTTCACCACAAGACAAAAAAATTGTTTCTTCAAAAAGTAGGATAACGTGCCGAGCGGGCGTTTTGCTTTCTTTCCGGAAATCCGGATCTAATTGTATACCTCAACCTCACGCTTTCAAAACGCTCGTTTTCAAACTTTGCCTTCAATTTTGATGGAAATCCTAACAGGTTTGGCGCCATGAATGTTTTCTAACTTTTTCAAACTTATATAAATAAAAGTTTAGGAAGTTTACCACCACCGGTGACGCCGAATTAGAATGATGAGAGAATGGAATAAGATTAGAAATGGGGCTCACCTGATGGTGGCTGTTGGATATTGAGAATGTTATTAGGGAAGGGATATGTGGATGTTGAGTCAAAGAGGGTCTGGGCGTAAGGAGGTGAAGGGTCATTGATGTAGAGCAGCTCCTGTTGATTCAGGAGGGGCGTTGGAGTCCCGGCATAGAGCCCCCCACCATCCGGCCCAGTTTGACCCGAGAAGAGCGGAGCCGTCGGGGTCAACCCACCGCCGGGCGTTGTGGGCGTCAGGGAATGTGAGGAAGAGGAAGGGGAAGCGGAGGCGGCAGCAGCAGCTGCCAAAAGGGCCTACAAAACCAATCCACCATTCAATGAATCCTAATTGATTTCCTCTAAATTCTCTTCCTCGCTGATTAGATTCAAAATTTCCTTAATTGCGAGTTCCTGACCTGTTGCTGAAAGTACAAATAATGTTGCTGCTGCTGCTGCTGCTGTTGTTGCTGGGCGAGTATGTTCATGTGATGGGAATGTTGTTGTAGTTGGGGTTGCAAGTAGATGAGGGGATGAGTGAAAGTATTGATGGAATTCGCCATTTGCTGAATTCGTCTCAACTGCCTCTCCTTCTCCGTGTCTGCAAATTTGACTACCAAGGAAGAGCTCGCACCCTGGAAGGATCATAACATTATTATTATTCATAAATCATTTACAGCAAGGCACAAAGGGAGGAGGTCCAAAGCCCAAGGAATCCCAAATCTTACGCTCATCGTAGTTGAGCCATGAAGCGCATTGATGGCGGAAACCGCTTCCTCGTGACTTCCGAATTTGATGAACGCACAACCTACAAAACAACAAGAGAAATTTGTGAATACCCTTCGGAATGGGCGGATGGGATGAGGTGAGTTGACCTTTGCTGATGCCATCATTCCCCCTGAAAGGAAAAAACAGGATTTGCGGTATGAAAATTGTCATAATTGAGGGGGGGGGGGTCAAGTGAGGCCCTCACCTGAGGACGGTACATTCTTCAATCCGACCACACCCACCAAAGAGGATCTTGAGATCTTCCTCCGTCTGCGTCTTGGAGAGCATCCCAATGAATAGTTTCCTCTCCTCTAAACCATGAATATCAAATGGGAATTAATGAAGTTGATCCGATTTCCAACTCAAGCTTAGTAAAGGGAGAGAGAACGTGTGGAAGTGTGGATGGGAGATGGGAAGCGTAAACAAAGAGGGCAGTGACCCATCACCTGTGGAATCAACAGGTCGAGGGGAAGGAGGGTTGGTTGGGGGTGCCTTACCTCCACGCCCGGATCCGTCAGTCCCATTGTTTTCCGCAGGTTTCACTTGGAGTGGACGGTTCATCTGTAAGGGAAGGAAGATGTAGAGAGCCTTTGACTAGTTGAGTTGGCAAGTGCAGGGAGGTCAGGAGGGGTCTCTACTGGACTGACTCGATGGGTTTTAGATTCAACAGGCGAGAGGGAGAAAAGGCTTCTGTTGAATCCCCCCTCACTGCCCATGCTCGGATCGATAGAGACGAACAACCCGGAGAAAAGAGACACCAGGAGCTCAGCAGGAGCCCGGAGGAAGAAGAGATCATCAGGAATCAGAGGGGAAAGCCAAGAGAATGGAACCCTTTTTCCTCCTCTACTTTTCCTTTTCATTTTCTCCTCTTCCCTCTTCATCAACTCCGACCGACTCAATTCAGAATTGGAATGAACCCAAAAAAGGGAAAGTGAGCCAAAAAAAGAAGAAGAAGAAGAAGAAGGTAGGAACGTACCCCAGGTAGGATGATTTGGTTGTGGAGATGTTTCTGGGCTTCCCGACTTCCTTCCGGATTTCTATAGATGAGGAAAGCACAGCCTTTGTGTATCCCAGTCACTTTGTCCTTGAGGATGCTCAGTTCCAGGATTTGGCCAAACTGCTAAAAGAGCGGGCGGAGGTGGACTTCGGTCAGGTGCCGCGGGATTTGGCCCACAAAGAGCTTCACGAGTCCTTCCCCGCCGCCGTCCTCACCCCCACCCAGGTACTGAGCCCTGACCTGCTGCCCGGGGTGACTGCCGCCACGGTGCGTGTAGAGTGGAGTCGTCATGCTCTAGGCTCCGGTTGTGCCTGGTCACCACACAGACAGACACAACGGAGCTCGGAATCTGAACTGGGACTTCCCCCTCCTCGTCATCCCTCAATTCTTGTGAAAGGAAGGAGAAATCGGGGCTTCGTCATCCTCCCTCGTCATCATCCCCGTTGTTCGGATCGGAGTGGACGCAAGCCAGCAACCAACCAACCCCCCTCCCTCACACTCTCTCCTCTCACTCTCACCCTCATCCTGCTTTTACTTTTCCCCAAGCATTCGGAATCCCAGGGTTCAGGGGTAGACTACCCGGCTAACCGGAAAGGGAAAGAGAAAGACAAGTGGAAAGCATTCAGCATAGAAATTGGGATTGGGAGGGACAATAATGGGCGGAATTCATTCATTCCACGCACAGCACGGAAAACATCCCCCCTTACGCTTGGCACAAAAATGCATATTAATTAGATGAAATCATATTGGCAAACTATGCAATACAATTCTAACTGAATTCTCATCATTACATTTCCAATTAGTTGCGGATTCGACGCTTCTAAATAAACTTCCCGCTGTCTAGTTTAAAAAATTAGGATTTCAAGCTCATCCTCACGAATTTCACCAAGCGTAAAGAGAATAGTTTTGGACATGGCTGACCTTTGACCTTCTGTTCCGTTTTTCTATGAGATGACATCAACTTTGAGAGTTAAAATCCATATAATGGGGATTTAACATGGGGAGACAAGACAGGAGGGTTGGATCTGTTCTGTCCTCAAAGCCAAGTCCAAAGAGACACGGGAATCTCTTATGGGAAGAAAATAAAATCAAGTTGATTGATTTCGTTCGATTCGTGGTTGGATGAAATTAGTTTAGGAATAATTTATTCGACTATTCCAGTATTCGCGTCGGGAATTCACAATCACACAAGACAAGAACCAACAACGCCCTCACACTTGGCACGAAATTGCATTCTACTGATGAAGGAATTTTGAAATTATTGGCAGACCGCAGGAAACCCCACTATTACAACTTAACTTGGGAATTACCATTACAATTTATACAATAGAAATACAGAATACAAAATACAATTAATTTGGCTATACATTTGTTCTCCCACAATTAAATTGGCAATTGGGGATTCGTGCTTCGGACATATTTGAGGAGTTCGTCCGAGTCCTCGCAAAAGAACATTTTGGGATGATAACAGGCCACATCTGTCAACAGAAAATGAACGTCCACTGAACTTCCAACTTTTCTTTGCAAGGGGAGTTTAAAAGGAGAGTTCGTGGTGGTGACTTACCGTGCCAGTGGATCCCATCCTTGTAGACATTGTTGAGCATTGCCATGCAACTCTCCGGCGTTCCATTAATGTCCACTTCCGCATTGTCCGGTTGGGCCCGCCCGCTGTTTCCGGAATGAGACCAAGGCTGCTGCTCCCAACCCCTTGGGGTAGAATTTGTAGGAGCCATTTTAGTACCGGAACCAGACCAGAACCAACCATTGATGGAAATTGGCTGCAAATCAGGTCGGGTCGAACATCCTAAGTTGGAAAAGTGGGCAGAAATGAAGAATGACGACACGCTGAATTTCGTTCTGGTATGCCATATTAAGATTTACGCTACAGGAGAGACAACATGGAAGGTTACCTTTGAAATCACACAGACGTCCACTCGTCCAAATGTACTTTAGTTTGTGGGACTCCAGTAAATCCTGGAATGAATCAATCAACAACTAAGTTGGAGTCCAGTTAACTTTTAATTTCAAATTGTTTTAATGAAGCTCTTCCAGTGCCAGTTGTATGGAGTACCATGACTAAAATGATTTCTTACCCTGATGAGATTATTTTCATCCTCAGTTTCCAAACTGACAGTATCCATGCAGTACTGGCGACAAATGTTCCTCGCTTCTAGCCAGTCCACTTCCTGTCCACGGTAGATTGAAATGTTGTTGGAGTAGACGTACCAGTGCCCTTCGTAAAAGAATTCCTTGGGTCTCTTGGAGCATTTCACTGGGGGGAATTCAGAAATTAGTCATGGTGGACCATTTAATGAGTAAGTTTGTGGGCCTTGCGTAAGACTCAGTATGATTTCTGTGCCACTTTGGTGTTGGGTGTCCTCAACGTCTCTGTTTGTCGTCGTCTCGTCATTATTGTTGACATTGGGGAAAGTCCGATGGAAATGGGAGGATGGAAGGATGAGATTTGATTGTGGTTGATGAAATTACTCAAGTAAACGTGGTTATTATTGGCGGAGGAGGAGGAGGACAGGGAGAGGGGCATTGGAATTCTGATGAATTGAAACCATTTCTAAAGAACCAAGCAATTTACCTTACAAGATTTACCACGATTATTGGCACTTGATGAGAGATTTCTCACCCAGAAACCAGACTGTGCTGCTGAGAACTCCTTTTTTAAGGTTGACAATGACACGAAATGATGGAGTCATCTTTGTGTGATTAGTCGAATTAGGACGCCTGTAGGAATGATTACGCAAGAGGGAAAAGATGGTCGTTCCTTGGTTATCGTCCTATCGTGGCTCGTCCGTCGTCACTTGTCAAGGCTCCCAAGAATCCCCCCTTGTCACCTGCCTACTCTCACTTTCGTCTCGGCCTGACAGAATGGGGACACTCGCATCCTCTCATCATCTCAATCTCATCCCCCATTCCTCCAAACGTAATTCCCATCCGAAACTAACCACACCTTTATTGATTCCTCCAAATTAAAAGTCCACTAAATGAATTCCAATAACTACAAGGAATGAAATAAAGGAAAAAGGACTCAGGACAAGAACTTACATGGATCCGGGAGTGCCAGGAAGCGAGGCTCCTCATCTCCACGACAGGAGAGGAGAACTTGGGCGCTGAGGAGACTCACTACGGCTAGAATTCGGAACATTCTGATTGGTTCTTGAAATGACTACAACTGATTGCAGCCTCAGAGTTAATTGAGATTTTGAGCTTCTTTGCGGTGATTTGATTGGATCGACGAAATCAAGGAGAGGAGCCTCTGAGCCTTCGACCGTTTCCCACTCACTAGTGACTCCCTGCCTAGAAATCTCCCTTTTATTTATTAAGTAATTAAAGGGATCTCCAACGGAATCCCCTCTGTCACTCAGTATTGCACCATTTACCATTTCCAACAATACAATGGGGATTGATGAGATGGGGGGATGCGAGAAGGAAGGAGATTGATGGTGGTGGGCTCTGATTGGTTCCCACTCGACTGGGAACCGGAACCAATTAGAATCAATCATTAGGGAGTGGCCGAGTCTGGGCTCGTGGTTGGTGGTGGTATGCGTATGGGGAGCCAGGAGGTCATCAAATCTCCAGGAACTTGACTTCCTAATTTAATAATTTCCCAGTTCCTGTCAGAATCCAATTTCTTTTGCCTTGCTTTACTCATTTCCTTTTTCATGCTAATTTAATTGGGAGGAGACGCTGCTCTTCATCTTCCCTTGTCTTGTTCCTTTGTTCCTGTGAATCGGAGAGAATCTGATGATGATGCTGATGAGGTTGTGAAGGAGAATAATGGGAATGAAATTGAATTAAAACTTGGGTAAGTGGAATAACGACCTTCGACCTTCCTTGGTTCAATAATTAAATTCCCATCCTCCAATCACTTCCGGGGGAGGGAGAAGTGATTATGGATTCCATTGATTGATTTCCTCTACTTTTGGTATGGATTTTTATTCCTTTTAAATTAAGGTACGTCGTATAAATATAAAAACAAGTTTCCGCTCGTGGCTCCTTTGGGTTTTAATCACAAGGACTGGATGATGGGAGGGAGGGGATTGGATGGTTGGTTTCTTCCTACGGTAGGGGGACGGGGTGGAGGGGTCAGGGCTCATCAGCTGGATTTTATACCCTTGATCCCGGGTTCCGGGATCGGACAAAATTCATCAACTCATCTGAATCTTCACAAACAAAAGGCTTGAGGTGGTGACACGCCACATCTAACACAAAGAAGTCAACTTTAGCTCTGATTATTCTCTAAACAAAATTCGTATAATAAATTAAATGGTCTTCGAAGCTTACCGTGCCATTTGATCCCATCGTTGTAAAAATTGTTCAAAATGGACAGACAAGCCTCATCATTTCCCTGAAAAAGTGACAACAAATTCCAAGTCAGGATTATACAAAAAAGTAGACCACGATCCACCAGGTTAACCTGTTCCTACTCTAAATTTGCTATATTTCTAAATTGATTTTTACGCTTCCGGCGTTGGAGCCAGGCGCCCCCTCAATGGGGAATGGCGGAATGACCTACCTGTGCAATTTCTCTGTTGTCTGGTTGAGCTCGTCCGAATCCTCCGGTGTGTGACCAATCCCCATTGGCTCTGTTATTCGTGGGACCGACGCGTGCGCCTGAGCCGGACCAGAACCATCCATTGACCAAATTGGGCTGGAGGTCGGGTCGGTTGCATCCGCCGAAATTGCATTTCCTTCCGCTGGTCCAAATGTAGCGGACTCGTCCCCGAGCCAGCCTCTGCTTGATGAAGTCATTCTCGGCGGGAGTCTCAATGCTGACGGCATCCATGCAATGTCGACGACAAATGTTCCGAGCATCCAACCAGTCCACTTCCAGATTCTTGGTAGGCCCATGCTCCCATGAGAAAAAGTAATTATGAACTACTCCACGGGGATCTCTCCAACTGGCATGACGCACACCTGCCAAGACAATCAAAAAGGAATTTAAGAAATCTTGCCAAAGTGGAAGTGGACGTCAGTTGGCTAACTTTGGGTAACTCAGGTGAGTGTCATTTCATGTAAATTCTACTGCGAGGGATTAGAAGAGAGTGCTAATTTTCATGAGTCCCAGCAGAGGTGCTAAAAATAACTACCAACTTTCCCTTTCTGTAATTAAGAAAACGGACGGACGGGACTCTTGCCTCATCTCCCAGAGGACGTAATGAGGGACACATTCCGCCTTGTCATCATCATCCTAATTCCTCTAACTTGTAACAGGTGCGTAATTTCACACCGTTCCTTTTTCTTTGTCACGCTACCACCACGACCCTCACGGGATATCCACAACAAAATGAAAAGTAAATTTATGAGGTTAGTAAGTGGCTATTATTAAATTCAGAAGGAGAGAACCATTCACCGATAGCACTGAATCAAGACTTTTCTAAAGAGGCATTCATTCATTCATTCATTAATCACATTTCATTCATTAATCATCAAGTCTAAAGAAACTTTCAATTTCTATCAAAATTTTACAAAAAAAAAGAGCAAAACTCTCAAAATTTCAGCCGGGTGCCCTGCATAAAATCAAAATTTTATGTAAATCAACTAATTTTCAATTCGTAAAAATTTAATGGATCTTTATTCTTAAATCTACGCGGCGTGGGTACAGATTTGAGAAATTTCGGAATCCGAGCTTGGATTTGCGTGAAATTGGATGGGATGGAATAAGAAGCTATGAAAGTTTGTAGGTACTTACGGTTTGTGCATGACCTTGGGTCAGGGAGTGCGAGTTGTCTCTGTGCCTGTGCCAAGGATAAGGCTGAGATGAAACAAAGTAGCGTGATTTTGAGGAACATGATTCCACGGCGGTCTGTCCTCTGTGGGGACTTGGAACGGAGTAACTGCTTCCCCAGCGTCACTCAACAAAGTTTTTGCATAGTAAAAATAGAGTGATCTTTTATAGGCTTCCGCCGGACCCACCTCCCACCTCCCAAAGGACGCACTACAAAGGATCAGCAAGGACCTTCCACCTTCCCCTTCATCACCACCACCACAATCAGCATCCTTCCAATCATTTCATTACACCCGCACCCTTTGTACTCTGGGTCTCTTTTGTGTAGGCTGGCGTACCTGTGCCTTACCCCAAGTGGAAACCACATGACCAGTGTACAAGTACATGACGAGATGAGATGAGATCAAATGAAAAGAAGAAGAATCCAAATCCAAGAGAAAGTTCGACTCTCCGCTTGACCTCAATTCATAGTTTACCATTTTTTAGTCTGTAATTTTTGAGGCTACTAATTAATTAGCCTCAACCCAAACTCAAAGAGTCAAGAATCTACTCGTTCCAAACGTGTTTCCACACTTTCACTCTCCCCTCCCTCCTTCTTCCTCTTTCCTTTTCCTTGCGTTTCCTTTGACAATGTGAAGAAATAGTGGAAATTCCACAGAAGAGAGGAAGAGTGAAACGAGTTTTGGGAACTTCCTCTCCGCTTCTCCTGACCTTAACCCAATGACCTTCAGGAGCACCACCAGCCTACTTCTCACTCAATCAACACAAAGCACACCAATCAGTAAAGCCTCATTACTCGCCTCTCTGGGAATCATCTCCAAATTTCTCTCAAATCCTTCAATCTTCAATCAAGGATCAATCAACCAACCAAAGAAAAAACAAGAACAAAACTAAGGATTTGGAATTTCCTCTTTGTACTCTCCCCCCAGGGATGATGTCCTTACAGTACAATAAAAAAAAACTCCTCGTGTACTCAGATAAATGCTTTTTGGTCATTTTTATTGGCTGTAGAAATACAAAGGCTCCACTATTGGGAATCCCATATAATTTTAAGGGGTCAATCGCTTCGGGTCACGTGGGAACATGGACGTCTTCCGGATATTGTCCAGGCCGAGATAGAGCATGGTCACACGCTCCAGTCCAATCCCTCCCCCGCCATGTGGTGGGCACCCATACTTGAAGGAATCAATGTAACTCTTGATCTTCTCCACATCCACGCCATGATGCTTAGCCCGCTCAGCCAACAACTGCAACAGAGGAACATTGACAGGAAAGCTGATTCGAGTAAAGTAAAGTAAAAAGGTTTAAGTGGAAGGAAAGGGAGGCTAACCTTGGGATCATGGATACGTTGAGCCCCAGACAGGATTTCCTCCCCTCTCATGAACATGTCATAGGAATTGGAGTACTTTGGATCATCTGGATCAGGCATAGTGTAAAAGGGTCGCACAGCCAGTGGGTACTTGTCCAGTATGAAAAAATCCGTGTCGTACTTGGCCTTGACGAGACGCCCCAGGAGTTTTTCATTTGGAGTGGAAAGGTCCTCCTCATCCCCCATCTCAATCCCGGCCTCACGCAACAGCTTCAGTCCGTAACGATACTCAAGGCGGAGTGGTGGATCCAAGAATGTAAACTCATCAGCAGGGTACTGACGACCCACGGCCTGAACTTGGGCGGCATATCGGTCACGGAGCCCTCGGAAAATGTCCGTGAACATGTTCCCAATAGTGTCCACCACCTGAAATCAAAAGTCAAGCGTCACTCGCACCATGATAGAACAACTTGAGTCAAAGGTCAATGGACGGAAAGTGTGCCCGGACCGCACCTCGTGATAATGGGAGTCAAATGCCATTTCCAAATCCAATCCAATAAACTCCGTCAAGTGACGATGGGTGTTGCTGTCCTCGGCTCGGAAAACGGACCCAATCGTAAAGACCCGCTCAAAGTCACCCGCAATGGCCATCTGCTTGTAAAGTTGGGGACTCTGGGCAAGGTAGGCAGAGTTCTTAAAGTAGGAAACCGTAAAGACGTTTGCCCCACCCTCACTCGCCGCAGAAATGATTTTAGGAGTATGAATCTCCACAAAGTTCTTCAAAAATTACAAGAAATTGACAAATTAATTGGATACTGAGATTGTTAATATTTAGGGGAAATGAACTGGGACTGGGGACTGACCTGTCTCTCCAAAGATTCCCGAAAGAGTTTACAAACCCCCGCCTCCACTCTGTAAATGGCTTGGTTTGTTGGAGTTCTCAAGTCCAGGACACGATTATCAAGTCTTGTATCTTGATTAACTCGGATTGTATTCACGTCCTCCTAACCAAGGAAAAGGTAATAAAACGTAATGAGCGGAATGACATTTGAAATTTGGCATTGGCCAAGTGCCAGCTGAACTGTGTCACGTTGGACATGACCATACTTGAGAGTCTCCTTCTGGAAGCAGGGGGCGTGAAGCATCGTCAATTTGGAGCGGAAGACGCGGTTCTGCAAGACTCACGACCCAGAACTCCTCAATCACCAATTCCACGGTGGATTGCGTACAAGACTCGATTGCTTTTGGGACGGGCTTCACGCTCCCCTTGACGTCAACGATGGATTCCTTTGAGACGCTGGAACCCGTTACAAATGTAGAGATCAAGATAAGAGAGCATGTTGTCGACATGTAATTGTAAATTGTAATTCCAATTGTTAAGGTGACGGTCTGAACTTACTTGGAGACGAACTTAAGCATTTGCTTGCTAATTCCCTCAGGTGAAACGGCCAGAATCCCTTGCACGGTTGAACTCCCTTGGCGGAGTACGACGAAGCATTGTTTCCCCTTGGCTCGACTTGTGTGGAGTCTTGCCCTCACCCAAATGCCTGGCACTTCCGGAATATTCAGCCCAATCTCCGAGACACGAGTGACCACACGGGTTAGCTTCGTTTGAGATTGATTCAAAGGGAGATCCCCATATTTTCCCTCACAGTTATCCGGCTCCACAGGAATTCCGGCTTGAGAATCCGAGACCTGGAAGTGACAACGGATGAGGAACATTTTGACTGACGTTGCTCTCATACTACAAGAACTGAACGCTAATGCTAACAATTCCAATGCCTTACTTGTACAGTCTCCTTCCGGGCCGCTTTCAGCGCTTCTTTCGCCTCTTTCTTTGCGGCTTTCTTGGATTTCTCACCGCTTGCCCTGCGTTTAGGGCAAGTAAAAAAAAATTCATCAGCTCAGTTTTTGCAAAACTGCAATATTAACGGATGAATTGAATAATGATGATGGCAATGTACCCGGTAGTCTTCTCTTCAATCACCATTTTTGTAATTGTTGTCCTCCAAATCTAAAACCAAAAGTTGAACAGCTGACTTGTGTTCCTCTCCAGGAAAAGAAATTCGCTTCGCCTCGTCAACGTCAACCGTGAGCCACGGACCGCATTGGTGGCGGATTTTCTCCTTTTCCGTTTTTAGCTAACCTAACAAACATGACAACATTGTAATTCCACCCCATTCCACTACATTAGAAAAACAGGCAAGATCAGCCAAACTAGCAGATCAGCGTTGCCGGTTTAGGGTCCTTTTCTTTGCAGCGGAACACGTTTGAGGTCAGCAGGTGAGACAAAATTGTAAACAAATATAA
>Ga0194135_10001433_pt1 | contig 14255 bp, 7 predicted proteins | sample LitLau_LLRF_2013_FD_134024 | JGI IMG/M metagenome (GOLD analysis project Ga0194135, IMG submission 134024) | Freshwater sediment microbial communities in response to fracking from North America - Little Laurel Run_MetaG_LLRF_2013 (version 2) | ecosystem: Environmental > Aquatic > Freshwater >...
CTCTCAAAATGAAAACCGCCACAACTTCTCCCCCATGAGACGTACGAGTAAGTGGTAAGTAAGTAAGTAAGGCGGAACACATACTGTGTACATGCGACGCTATCTCCCTCAAAAGGCTACTATACCAAGTGATAAGGGAACATCTCCCAAAGCCCCCGGTTAAAAAAAAAGAAGTGGTAAGTGGAATCGATTTTGAAGCCTCGGTCTCCTTTTTCAAAGCGCTACCACTTGTATTGTCGTCTCTTAAGATTTTCACCGAACCTCCTTTTCAAAAGACGATGTAAAGTGCTTCTGTATCATCACCTTTGTGTGGCAAAGTCTATATTAATTAGATTTTATATCTTTTGCTCTCTTCAGATTTTTATATTTTAAAAATCATTTTTTTCTATAAAGGAGTAAGTATGGATAAAAGTCATTATTTTTATTCATTTCCCGATTTCCGCATTTTATTCAAATTTTACAAGTGGGTACTTGCGTACTTACCTTAGAAACAGGTGAAAAAATAAGACCTTAGTGTAGATAAAACATTTTCATTATGGCTAGTTTTCTCAAAAATTGATTAAGTTCAATGGGCGAATTTCAATTTTTTTCGGGGTAGTCTCATACGGTGGGTCAAAAAACTAGCCATTATTTTGTAATAAGTTTTATTTGCTGAGGGACTATTTTCCGCTAATAAATTTAAATAGATTTATAAGAAATAGAATTAGCACATTTAAGGGATTTCGATCCTTAACGTTTGCAAAGAACGATAGGATACTTTAAGATGCAAGTTTCCTAATCATTTAGGTTAAAAAAAATTGCTGTTATATTTATTTGAGATTACAAAATAGCTGTCAGCTGTTCACTGTTAGTTACATATTTTCGTATGCTGTAATCGAAAGATTGGGGCTTTTAAAGAATACTAAAATAATTTTTTTGTACTTATAATAGATAAGTAACGTCTTATGAAATAAAACAACACCAAGGTCGTATTGAGCTGAGCTACATAAAATAATAATAGTATAAGTAGATATTCACGTTACTCAAATATTATTTAGATATACATACATATGTGGTGCACGCCTTTTCAAACGCTGCTGGACAGCTAAAAAATTAAAGACTTGAAAAGTGTGCATGTGAGTCATACATAATATTATGTTTTTATAGGTAAGTATCGACCATGACCTGAATAGTGATATATACACAACAAGACAACGCCGTATACCTACTCATGTGTTGTCAGAAAAAAAAAACTTCAAGTGCCTCGTCAGAAACAAAAGTGAGAAAACCTTTTAAACTTTTGAAGTCACTGTACCTGGAATTTTACTTACACACGCCCCAGGCGACGTAACTTACTTAACGCTGAAGTTGTGGCACTTTCAGAACAGTATATTGTCGTTGAATGGGCAGTTTGGAGTTTACTATGGGTATAAAGTTGGAGCATAGATTATTCAACATAGCTTAGAGAAGGGGAGGATTTACTTTAATGCTCTGCAGGTGTGCTTTTAAGAACCTACAAGAAAGAATAGGGGAGTAAACCAAAAATTTTAAAATCAGATTTTAAAATATTTTTTGAAGTTCTAACGCCTAAAAATGAGACTGTCAGCAAAAAGTATCAGTTTTGGAAAGTGATCAAGTACGATAACAGCGTAAGCATATTTGTTCTTGGATTGAAGTGGCGGGGTTGAGTCGACAGCTGCCTTGACTATTCAAAAAAATAAGCCAATTTGTAATTTATGGATTTTTCCTCATGAACAAATTTTAGCCCTCATTTTGGTGGCGTCACAACATCACTTTCTTTTTTAATTTCCTGAAGGTTTGATTGATTTTCTTTTTGTTTTTTAGGCAAAAAACCTTCAAAAATTTTAGTTCACGCCCTTATTAGAATCCTCTGAATGTGGAGGAAAATGTGATGTGGGTTTGAGGCTCAGGCAGATGGGTCTATTAAACAAGATTGGATTGTGTCTGAAACTAATTGGGTTATTTCCTTAAGGCATGGCCATTAATCAAAAAATCGTCACACATGTTTTGAAATGTTACGAATAAACACCACATTCCGGAGGTAGGGCATGAAGTAAGGGGCCATATTTTGGCGGTTTACCTCACGGAAATTGGGATGTGGGATTGGGATACCTACAGTATATACCTTTTTGGAATTGTACAACTGATGAAGGGAACTCTGAATTTCAGTAGTTATATATAGTCCAAATAAACCAAGATGTGACAAGTGGGAGGTAATCGGGTGTGCTGAAGGAGACTCATGTACCAACATTCTTATTTTAGCACAGTGCCGACTCGAATTTTCATCAAAGGTACCTACTCCGTTCTAAAGCTAACAAGTCGTAAAAATTTGGAATGTAATGTTATTATTGGTTCTTGAACCTTTCTCAGCGCGTCCCAATCCTTCCTACTTGTCTTATCTTATCTTGGATGAGCTGGACTAATGTGTGAATCACTTTGAGAAGTCACGTGAAATCTCATAATTTTGATGAGTGGGGAACGAACGGTGTTAATAGGTGATAACGTAGTATTAAAATGCCAGGTGGTGAAAGGGAAACTGGGTATGTATACACGTGTTGTGCCGGGGCGTGAGTCGATGTGTGCATTCGTAAATTTGGCACTATGCCACTTGCTACACCTCAATCCATATTACTTACCCGAGCGTAGTCATAGTGACTATTGTGTACCAAAATGCCGCTGGTATTGAAGTGAAGTTTGTGCCATCCACATTCTTCTCAGCATAAAACATGACAGTGGCAAAAATTATTATGGCCATTGCTAATGAGAACACTAAAAAACCAAGTTCGGAAGCGCAGGACTTGAGAGTGTAGCCTAAAATACGCAATCCTTGTGAATGTCGAGAAAATTTGAATATTCGGAAAACCCGGAAAACCCTAAGAGTCACAAACGCACCACTCACATCATCGTTGTCTGTTATACCCAAACCTATGTAGTACGGCAAAATGGCAACTACATCTATTATAGACATAACACTTCTCACAAATTTGAGTCGGTCTGGTGCGGCGAACAATCGCAAGAGATACTCAGCGGTGAAAATCATTACACACGCGGTATCCAAACAGAAAAAGACAATTTTGTATCTTTCGCCGCAAGGAAGTGTGCCTGCACGACCTGGGCGGTTGCCACATGGCACTGTTTCCACCACATTCGCCATTACAGAGACAGCAATGAAGAAACCAGTAACGTAGTAGAACACAAGGGCTGCAGTTGAAGTGTGAGGATTTTCAAATGCTCGCCACATTTTTTGCCGATTATTTGTCAGTTGCTGCAAGTTCTGGTCGCCATTTTCTGACAATTTATCGTCCATAAGTCTTTCAGCGTTTTCTCGCTTCCTATCTCGATAATCTTCATAACAACAGTCTCCTATTACATCTGGTAAAATGCCGAAAAAAGCCAGCTCCTCGTCATACGATGTTAGACATTCGTGTTTAGGGTAGTGTAATTTACCAGTCCGATAATAATTTAAAATGTGGCGAAAAATGTCCGGGTCACGATCAAAAAAGTACTCCTTGTATTCTTCATCGTAGAAGAATTCCCGCTCGTTGGAGCCTAAAAGCGTATCTGGATACTTTTCCAATGTGTTCCTCCACGTCTCAAACCTTCGACCCGACACATTAATCAACAACTTCTCGTCGTCAGCTTTTCTTCTGTCCTTTGGAATGGGTGGTGGGGGGAGAGGATGGGTAGCAATGGGCACCCACCCGATTGCGGCCGCCCTTGCGAAAGGTAGCCACGCCGCTACCGAGGCCATGGCACTTGGAGCTATTGTTGATATTGGTGAGGCCCCCACGCGCGCGCTCTACTCCGACGCACCTCTCCCATGACCAGCTGACAACCGACTACACCGTACAGCCGCAATGTTCAGGGCTTCGGAAGTCGATAGCTGCAGCGCAAGCGCCAGAGCCCTGGGACCCGGCAGAACCCAGTAGCACCCGACAGCCGCCACAGCTACGTCCTGCACCACCGCTCACTCTATCGACCCGCTCACTTAAGCCCATCCAAGTTGCACGGCATTCTCTTGCATTCTTCTTTATGCACCTTCTAGGTCTAAGGCGAACCTCGCGATACTGACTCAGCACTCAGTTCCTACTCCACTTCTAAATCGCAGTGCCTACACGTTGTGGAAATAAAGGCCACACATGAAATCAATAACAAATGGCTGAGATGCCTACTAATGAGTGGCGTATCAATTTAGGAATTGAAAAGTGTTAAGCGTTTAGGAAGGTTGTAAAAAAGGAATAGCTTGGGTTATCGACTAAAAACTTGTGTGGGGTGGGGGTTGTAGGGGGTGAACGCATGCGTAGAAACTAGCGATGCGGCTCCAACCCTCTTCTGCAGTCGGGTTTTCCAACTCGCCCTTCAAGGTCTCAATAGTTTTTTTTAGTTTTTTCATTTGGTTATTTTTTCGTTAGTTATTTTCAGTACTTTCCGTGTTAGGTTTAAGTTCGTTATTTTTTATTTCCCCCCTGTTTTCTTTATAATTTCCTGACAAGGTAGGTGCAATCAACATGGCATGGAGTGAGTATGCCAAGTATTCAAGCATGAGGCATGCTACTAGTAAGTCATCGTTCAAATGAAGACACCCATTTTCGCATTATTTAGAAATCGCTGTATGCTGCACTAAAGGGGATATTACAAATTTGGGTAAATTCATTATTCCTTTTACATGATTAGTTGAAATATAATCATTTATCTATGAATAGGTCGGATACTGAAAAAGTGGCTATGTCCAGTTCAGAGAGGCTTTATGCCAAGTTATAGCAACTGCTGAGCATTATGTGCAATCCAAAACTATCGAAAACGAAAAATTCAACATTGTAGCCTGCTTAAAGATTTTGTGTTTCCATGTTGAAAATCGAAAGGCTATACAGATGGCTCGGATGAGGGTAAAATAAAACAGGTATTTTCCAATATTTCCAAAAAAACTAAAACTTTCAGAATTGTTGAATAGCCGAATATTATAAAAAGGTAGGTAGGGTTTCTTTTCAAATTATATTGATTGATATTGATTCCTATCAAAAACACAATTGTTTCAATACGAAGAATAAAACCATTTGAAAGGGTTTTTATTAATTAATAATTTTATAATTATCGTGCCTACACGTCATAAATAATAAGTAGGTATACATATTCAGATATAAACCGACCCTTCATTTTTTTTAGCTCACCCCTTTTAATTTTATTCAGTCAGCTAGGCGTTTCAATCGTGCGTCATGCAAAAAACAGGAAACATGCGAAAACCAGATGTATAGGTAATTTGCATATTAATCAAGAGGGGAATATTATATTCTAATGTTTTTCTCACCAATGCTTAAAATAATATTGTTAAACCAATAGCCACAATTTAAAAAAATGGGAAGTAAAAGTTCCTCCATGGGGAACGTGTTAAAAATATGATAGAACCTGAGTCATACAAAAGCCATTGTACTCTCGACTCGAAAAGGGATGGGAAGAGGGGGAGATTTCTGTACTCCACGTGTAAGGGTGGCTCCACGTGCGGCCTGGGTCGTCGACCCCTTGCCTACAGCGCTCAGCACCCCAAACTATTGTATTGACCCAACGCACCCTTCGCTGTCGGAGCGTTTCATATTCAAACCGCAACTCCGATCTCTAGTTTGGCCTGTGCTTCTTTTATAACTCCGATCTTTAGTTTGGTATGTGATGTGTTTATTTTATAACATCACCGGCATTTTTAGTAAAATATATCCCAAATTATTTTTCTGGCTTTTATACATTCATATTGTTATGTATTTTTCTTTTTTCTTTCCTGATTTGGAAGTGAAACGTTGAAAATTATAACAAACTATAGGCAATTCAATTCGTTATGACTGTCATGAGTCAAAATGCCATACATAGCATTTTCATGTTTTAGCTAATTCTGCTTTTTGCATTAAAACCATTATTACCTTATATGCCTGAGATATCGTCTTTATCTGTCGACAGGATCCCTTATCAAGAGAAGTCCTCATCATTAGAATTTTAACAAAGCTGATGCAAGGATTTAACATGCGTAGTTTCACTAAAAACACATATTACAACAAAAACAGTTCATAACTCTTTGATGTTTCACCAAAAGTGATCTAAGGTTTTAACAAACATAGTTTCACAATAAAACAATTTAGCCCAAATTAGTTTATATTACGACAAAAACATACCTAGGTAACTCTTTGATGTTTTTTATAAACAATTGCTGACTGGTTTTTCTAATGGTTTCAGATGATCGCTAACGGTCTTGACGTCAGTGCTACTCAAAATGGTGGGCACGGGACACATTCAGGCCACTCCAATATTCATAGTTGCAATAACTCCAATTCGACTTCACAGTCATCCCAAACCTGTTCTCAGGAAGAAAGCAAGACAAATCTCATCGTCAACTATCTTCCGCAGACTATGACTCAAGAAGAAATACGATCCCTCTTCTCTTCCATTGGAGAAGTTGAGAGCTGCAAACTTATCCGCGATAAACTAACAGGTTGGTACTTTTAAACATCCTCCTTTATTTTAAAAGAGCGATAGGTATCATACTATCAAAATGTATAGCCCACTTGAACGAAAGAAGGGCAGACTAAGCTCCCATAACCGTTACTTAGCAGAATACCTTAGAGATGCGTAGGTCCTTAGCAGAATCCGGATAAGAGGCGTATCAATGGTATAGGAATTAATAAATAAAATACTATTTAGATTGCACCTATGTGACTCTAATAATTAACTTTGGGTCAATAAGGGTTACACCACACTCGTACATTGCTTTGGGAAAAAGTGTAACTCACGGGTGAAGGCAGTGGACCGGAAGTGGAAGAGCACTGGTCCGTTGTTTTCTAATTAAAAATAAAAGTTTAAACGTCAAGTCAAATAATATATTGCTAGAGATTTTTAAGCCTTAAAGTCTTAAAATCATTTAGTAGCCAATACATTTCTGAGTGGTGGTATAGTTATGAGTGATTTTAATATATATCATTTAGTAGCCAATACATTTCTGAGTGGTGGTAGTTATGAGTGATTTTAATATATCATTTAGTAGCCAATACATTTCTGAGTGGTGGTAGTTATGAGTGATTTTAAAGTCGACGGTACTTAAACATCAATCATTTATTAGAAAAGTTTCTGATGCACAGGTCAAAATACGTTGAAACGCCATGTCGCCAGGAGGCCTTGCGTTGTAACCGATTGTTGCAAATTATTGTGCCTGGGAATATTTTTGAATTATGATAAATACATAATACTTATGTATTCCTAAATTTGACATAAATTTTGTTTTTGAAATATGATTAGTATTAGTTGTGTATAATATTAATAACGCAAACAAATTATTTACGTAATACATTAAAACAATATGTAGACGGGCTTGTTACAGGTCAAAGCTTAGGCTATGGCTTCGTGAACTACCATCGACCTGAAGACGCAGACAAAGCGATCTCAACCCTGAACGGCCTTAGATTACAGAATAAAACGATTAAGGTACGTAATTAATACTAGGTTTAGCCCAACTCAATCATGATGTGACAAGTAAGAGGGATTGGGGTGTACTGATGTACGTACCAATCAAAACAAAACATTTCAAATGTTACCGACTGGCTGTTGAACGGAATAGGTACTTATGCAAGAATTTCATGAAAAGTAGAGTCGACACTTTGCTAAAAATTGGAATCTCGGTACATGTTTGAGCTACTGTACCTTCTGTGATTATTGTTTTTAGTACTTACCTCTTAGGACCGCTGCACAAATATAACAATAATGGATTCAATTTGTCCACACAACAGTCCTACCCTTTTTTATTTTAGGTTTCTTTTGCTCGACCTAGTAGTGAGGCAATAAAAGGTGCCAACCTGTACGTAAGCGGCCTTCCTAAAAATATGACACAACAGGAATTGGAAAGTCTTTTTAGTCCTTACGGTCGCATTATAACCTCTCGAATCCTGTGCGACAACATCACAGGTATGGATCCAATAGGTATGCATCATTTTTTATTATTTTTTACACTTAGTTTTAGTTAATTTAATTTAACCCTAGATAATTCCCAAGTTTGCACATTTAAGTTAATTATAGTAGTGTCTCCCTTCGGTGTTTTCATACCTGGCTCCATTTGAATAACCTAAAGAAGTCCCATATTTGTAATAGAAATACTTAGTTTTTTTTTCAAATCACAATTTTTAACTCTTGCATCTGTTTAAAGTCTTAAGGTATTGGGTACAGAAAAGATCTGTTAAGTTACAGAATTAATTTGTAACATACGAGGTCCATGTATGTATATCCAGACCGGGGTCGAACAGATCAGTAAGTAAAGTTAGGAATCTGACAATGCTGTCTACAATGAAAAATCTACTACAAAAAAATAATTCTCAATCAAATCGCCTGAAAGTCAATTAGGTACATAAAAAATGGACCAGGACACCCCCTTTGGTTATTTTTATCAGCATGGTAACGGACCTTCGTTGACCCTTTTTCTGTTTATTTCATTCCTTATCATTTGATTAAATGTTACCTACTCTTCCATAATTTTAAGACGGACGTACCATCAAATATGGTACTGACAAGGGGGCATTTCTTTTCCAAACGGGTACTCTTACACTCCGGAGTAAGAAATAGGTATCAGGTAGAGTAGTGAAGTGGCCGGTTATTAGGGTGCTTTCATTCCAGAAAAGAAAGTCTTAAATAGATATGCATAGGCTAAGAGTAGATAGGCCTAGACAAAATGTAAACAGTTGAGGAACATTAGTAGGTAACTAAGAAACAATAAAACCCCCTTCGAATGCTAGACTCTACCTAGTTTATAGTAGCCATTAGATCTGGTGTGCTGCAGTTTATACTATTAGACCTCAAGCCGTAGAGTTTGATCGAGGGTTAGTCGCGGCTAAACGTATATCTAGAAATATCAAGCGCTTCATAGTCTAATGAAAGTGCATAGGTTTACAAAGTGGCTGTAACCGATTACAGAGCAGAGAATATATATAAGCATCATATACCGGTTGATCATAACTTACTTTGGTTTCTTGGAATTATTTTAGGATTGAGCAAAGGAGTAGGTTTTATTCGATTCGACCAAAGAATGGAAGCTGAGCGAGCCATTTCAGAGCTCAACGGTTCCATTCCGAACAACTCGACTGACCCCATCACGGTCAAATTTGCAAACAATCCCAGCAACAGCAACAAGGCCATCCCACCTCTGGCGGCGTATCTTGCGCCTCAGGCGGCAAGGAGATTCGCCGGGCCTATTCATCATGCTACGGGTCGATTCAGGTGCGCCATAGCCATAATATAGGATAGTATACTACAGTATATCAAATGCATTTGGGAAACATAGTAACAAAGTCATAGCTTGAAGTGCTACACAAATATGTTACAATACAATTATGGGTTTCAATTATGAATTATGACATTCTCTCCAGTAGAACATCAAGTTTTAAATCTCTATTTTGGCGTCTCCTTCACGAGATTCCATTGTAGTGTATCAGTAATAATTATAACACTCGAAACAGTTTGCTCTATACAGAGTTGCATATTTACGACCCAGGTTTTAAAATGAATGGGCAAGGAACCTGAATTTCCCATTATAGAGTCTCATCATTGGGAGTGGCGTCTAGAAATCATTCGAAATTCAGAGTTCTTATTACAAATATGTTGGTGTTATCACGGTCGCGTATAAATTTCAATTTCCCAAAAGAATGGACAAGTCATCAAAGCTTCTCAGTACCAGAAGTGTCGTTATTGATAGTAACATAAGTCACAAGCGAAGGATTACACACTTTTAACTAGTCGGATATTCTCCCAGCTGATTAAACTCTGGCTAGTTGGGAGTGCCTCGTCCGTTGTAGGTTGTGTGTAAAAGCATTGATAGTGGTGCTTGTAAAATTACTCGAAATAGAGAGTTCCAGTTATAAATTTGGATGAGATTTACTACAAAAGGGGATATATTTGTGCCTCTTTGGTTTTTATTAAATTTAATGTGTGTTTTTAGGTATTCTCCGCTGGCCGGAGATCTTCTTGCGAATTCAATGCTTCCAGGAAACACAATCAACGGTTCGGGTTGGTGTATTTTTGTATATAATTTAGCACCTGAGACTGAAGAAAATGTACTATGGCAATTATTTGGGCCTTTTGGAGCTGTGCAATCAGTCAAAGTGATCCGAGATTTACAGACCAATAAATGTAAAGGCTTTGGATTCGTAACTATGACAAATTACGACGAGGCTGTAGTTGCGATTCAATCTCTGAATGGATATACATTAGGCAATAGAGTCCTGCAAGTGTCTTTTAAAACCAATAAGGCTAAAAGCGCATGAACGGATAAAAGTAATACTTTATCAATAGGGTTGTGCAAATAATTAGTAGTTAATTTGTAAAAAACCGGCTTTTCAAGGGCCTTTAATGGGATGTGAAAGGGATAATGCAATTTAAAAGGTAATGAAATTCGTCGTTATTTAGTAAATGTTTTTCATTCATTTAAAACGTTTTGGTTTTTTACAAATTGGATTCAGTATTGAAAGATAATATTGTGCAACCCAATTTTAACAAATTATATTCTTTCTTAGTCAAAGAGTAAAACAGATCGTCAATCCATCGGTCTGATATTAAATATTGTGGTCGTAAATTGATGTTTTATGTTAATTCAATCAAATTAATTACTGTGCATGTGTAGTACTATTACGATTCATAATATTCAAAATATTCAAAATCTGGAGAATTATGATATTTCTATTGTATTGGTGTTGTGTTGTCAGTCTAATCACGTACAAAAACTATCTTATAGACGGATTAACTTTGGAAGGAGTGCCTCGATATTTTTATAATTAAATATTTTAAAAATGCACTTGAGTAGTAAAAAGATGACACTGAAACAACCTCATTCTTCCTAGTGATCGTTTAGAGACTTTTATTATAGTGATTCGACAGACGTTTTTTATATTTGTGTAATTTAACTAGCCTGTCTATTTTAATTATTGTAACTGACAGGTTTTTGTGCTTTTCTGTGCAATTTATATGTAATATTAGGTTATAAATTAATTAAATGTAAACGGGTTGCGTCAGATGCAGCTGGACATGCACCCCAGCCTGCTGCATCTTAACTTATCCCGGTGATATTATTGCTCTATGATATTAACTAGTCAAAATAATTTCTTATTACCATCCTTATGAATCTTATGATATAATAATAATGGAACGGATATTAGTTTGAATTCCCACTTGAAACAGGAATTGCGTTCATGGAACACACAATTTTTTCATAGTGTTCAGAGTGTTTAGAGTGAGTGTGTTTTAAACACGACTGTCCTAAAACTGTAGCAAGCATTACTTAGGAAAATAAATTATAGAAAAATTATTTTTAAAACAGTTTTGTATGATATTTCTTATTGTCGAATTATGGAACTATATGGTGGATTCGCGTTAGATAAGTACAAAATTTCTTTTTGGCGGTTGCGCACTTTGCAATATACCAACTTTAATTCTCGCTGGTGAAATGGCGGATCATAAGCTATTGTTGTGAGAACCCATGGTCTATACAGGCCAAAGTGCCTAATAATTAAATACTAGAGTTGTAAGAAACCAGACTGATGTAGAGAGAGGACTTTATAGCAAATTTACAAAATAAAAATGATAGAAGTAGAAATTATGTGCTTTATCGTAGGAAATCGACTTGCCTCGATCCAGCCAGCGAGAGGGAAAAGTAGGTATATCATTATTGTAAGCAAATAAAACATATTTCGGCAATGACGTTAGGAACAATAATGACTCCTAGCCAAATCGAATATGGGCGTTACCCACCGATGACTTTTACTTGTGTTCTGCCATATATCAGTGAATTTTCAACAAGTCCATGAAAAAACGTAGGTACCTAAGTGCATTGCAGTGTACAAAGTTAAAGAACTCTTAGTAGCTTCTCCATGATCATTTTTTCAGCTTTCTCGTCAAACCGAATGCAGCCATTATTATAGTTCAGAATTGTGTAAATAATGTTCATGAAAAATGTGAACTGAGTGTTGTACTATGAGAAGTTATAAAGAGTTCCATTTTCATAGAACGACCGCCCTTGTGGAAAGTATATAAGTGGCAGATTTATTATGCGTACTACTTATACGTATATCTATATAAAATGTGCTAGGTGTTTCTATTCTTAATCCAATATTTGGTGCATTTTTTGTGAATTTTCTTAATATGTAATTAAATATGCTTACAATAGCAACGAAAGCACGTAATATATTCACAACAGTTAACTTTTTACTATTGTAAATTGAATGCAATTCTAAATACCAAATCAATATTTCAGGCAATAATTTTAGAATTTACTGAAATAAAGCTTGTGGCAATGGAATTAGTAGTATTTTTATGGCAATTGAAGAGATATTATTGCTGACACAGTTATAATGGCTGTATGGTAGGATCTGTAGACACCATAAAAAATTCAAAAAATAAACCACCCAGACAAATAGTTTGTTAACAGTACGAATACGTAAATTGTGTTATAAACTTCCTGTTTACAAGAACTTTTTCATGCAAGCGATAAGACAAGATGAGTGGTGTTAGTCCGCAGGACATCAACGATGGAAAGCATAATTTGGATTATAATATTATACTCATTCCATTAGGAAATTTACAAAAATAACTAGAACGATTAGTAATAACCAAACCAACTACCTATATGTTTTATATCAATGCCATTACTTATAGGTAGTAAAATATTTTTTGAAAATGATGTATCAAAAATAGTGATAGGTACAATTTATAATAAAAACCAAAATATTAGATGGAGACCTTTAGGTATTTAACTACAAGAAAAATCATTGATTTTCCTAGAAAAAAGAGGAAAATAAAAAATGGAACTTGCGAATACCTATTATTTATAAAAATAAGGTCAATCTCTACTATAATAATATGTAATAAGGAACTAAATTTGCGCTGATGTAGACTAAGAAAACTATGTTCTGTGTATTTTGTGATGTTTTCAAAAGTACCTTGGTTCGAAAGAAGGAGGGTATGTATTAGTAATATACGAAACTTACGTACTTTTAATACCTACTCATTCTTAGCCTATATCATTAGCTATCTCTTGAAATTTCGGTTAGTTTCATAATACATTCACAAAGACATCTTTGGCACTAAAAGTATAGGTACAACTGGTTTTTAAATAATTTTAATAAATCTTAATGTACCAGAATTTTTTGATATTCTCAGATATTATATTCCGCAATATTACGTAGAATTAGTAAGTGTCCAGTCATCATTACATATTTTGAATCTATTTTGTGTTTGTTTGTGAATATACGTATTTTTCATTGCATTTTTCCATGCAACGCCGTGGGATTTTTAATGAATAGGTACTGCTTTAGATAAAAATTATAAAAGCTATAAACAATACAATCTGTTAAAAGAAATGAAAATTTCGTGTTTCATTAATTATTCCTACACATGGGAATAGGTAAACTATAAGCGTAGGGCCAAACTTCATATCCACAATAAAGACTGATTTGTTTTTTACTCTTTATTTAGCCCCCCGTTTCAACTATAATCGTATTTTAAGGGGATATGAAACGGTCAACATGGTGTGTTGGACATTTTGGATATGATTGAACAACCCGAGGATAATATTAAAATATATTATATGAAGTGTTATCAACGCAGAAATAATTATTATCCTGAGGTTGCTCAATTGCAGGCCACAGACGTTCAATATCATTGAATGGTTACCGGAATGCCACAAAACCGTCAATACATCAGTACTTGCCGCGTTCAATATCATTGTCAATCCAACGGATATTGACAATATTATTCAACGTGTGCGGCCTGCTTATCATATATGCAAAATGTCAAACACCATTTTCACAACATTCGGTCACCGTTTCTTCCCATCTTATTTTATTTAAATTTGAGTAAAACTGGCAGTAGTGGCAGCTAAGAATATTTCAAATGTTTGTATGTTATATATTTTGCTCGTATTATAAATTAAATCATATATATAAATTCTATTGAACAAATTACCTACATGCTCAGAGTTCCCGTCTCTTTTATGTGAATACTTCTTAATACTCACTAAATATATCACTAACTAATTTTTAAAAAAATGGAACATACCTGAAAATAAAAATACATCCGCCATTCTTCAAATACTTTAATTAGACTGGTTATCATTTTGGTTCTAGTTACGATGTGTTGTGCCATTGATGCACTGGTTATCATTTTGGTTCTAGTTACGATGTGTTGCGCCATTGATGCACTGGTTATCATTTTGGTTCTAGTTACGATGTGTTGCGCCATTGATGCAC
>Ga0194135_10001434_pt1 | contig 14254 bp, 6 predicted proteins | sample LitLau_LLRF_2013_FD_134024 | JGI IMG/M metagenome (GOLD analysis project Ga0194135, IMG submission 134024) | Freshwater sediment microbial communities in response to fracking from North America - Little Laurel Run_MetaG_LLRF_2013 (version 2) | ecosystem: Environmental > Aquatic > Freshwater >...
CCATCCATCCATTGAGTTCCATCCAAGCCAAAAAACAATTTATCACAGGAGCATATTCATTACATTGTGTTAGAATTGTGTACAAAATCGATTGCGTGATAGTTACAAGCATATAAGATAAATTCATCAACAGGCTTAGCAATATTATTATGATTACGCATGCTAATTGAGATTTAAAAAAAGAGTTGGCGAGAGCAAAAATGAACCTCTCCCCGACGGGGAATCGAACCCCGGTCTCCCGCGTGACAGGCGGGGATACTTACCACTATACTATCGAGGACTTGAGGATATGAGACAATGAATTTTTCCCGTACAATCTTTTCCAGCTTTTCATACGAGTTAAAGAGACGGGATGATGAGAATGATTCGGTCGATGTCACCAACTATCATTTAACTCATGATCCCATTGATCGCAATCTCATGAATGAATTCGACTGTGCTTTCCGAGAAAAATGTTGGCAGGCAATTCGCTACCGTTTTTATATATTCCAGCGTCCTACCATCAAAGATCTATTTCTTACTCTCAATACTCTCAAATGGAAGCTACTGTCTTGTTACAAGCTGGTTGTTGGAAGCTGGATATGCGATACAAGCGTTTAGTATGTTCTGCTGAATAATAATACGCACGAGACACGAAGACACGATACAATTGTATGAACAAGATTTTATTGCAACTATAATTTATGACAGAGATTATATTAGTATTGTACATTAGGGGATGTTCTTTCCTTAAATTCCAATCTAAAAAAGCAACATCGATCATATTTAATTCATTATCCCGTGACCCAGTCAACTGCTTATAGCTTATATATTCATCGTGTTTTAAGTTTAAAGCTGTGTAGATTTTGTACACGAAGAATCTAATTTCGCAGGTGTACACATGGCATAGATCCGTAACATTCCAATATAACCCAATTAGCAATGATTATCATGTACCAATAAGTCAGTTGTAAATTCATGTTTTCAAAATCTTAAATGCATAGAAGATAACATTTCAAGTTACAAAACTTTGTTAATTAACGCACTACCGGGTAGTGTGCTTAATAATACAGCTAGCTAGATTTCATATTTTTACATACAGTTCGTGGTGAAGGTACCTAGGTTATCACTTTTTCTGATGGTGGATTATCTCTACTTTTAAATTGGAAGAATATCATCCACTTCTGCTTTCAATCGAGACTATTCTTATATAACCTGTTCATCTGTTGTTTACACTCTGTCTCAATCATGATTAATGGCTTTGATTTTAAAACACGATTAACACGATTCTGAACTTTCATTGCCATTTCAACAATCCCCAATCCAATTCCGATCGTACTTTACATCGTCAAGTTCGTCAATCATTCATATGAAAAGATACAACTTGAACTCTGCAAAACAAATTGTAGTGCCTCTCTCTAACCTGAAACCAAATGAAACTTCTACTATGAAAGCCATAAGTTCATATAAAATCATGCGTATGCAAAAATGCAAAATAAAAACGAGTGGACAGAATAATAATTTTGCAATTGTTTTTATAAGTTTACATTGTACATTTAGAGACACATTTAAAGAAGGTAGCACGTAGAATATGTATATAATATTTAGTTGTTGTATATAGAGTAGCGGGTACACAAGTAAAGATGTAAACTTTTACATTTTTTCACAGACTGCTTTTCCTCCGAGAAATCACTTTGCAATACGTATTTCTCTGTTCATCCATTTTTTGCATATTATATCTTTTTTCTTAGACTATTAAAAATCTGATGGCATATATATCGAATACTTGTCACGTCGTGCCTCTATATATCATTCTTCTTTTCATACATGACTATACACTTAACTAAAAAGAAAACGAGGATAGGGTGTTCATAGCATAATATATTTATATATAGTGTGTGTTTTATGTGTATACATTTTAAAAACTGCGGCTAACAACAAGCTACTTAAAAGTGTGTACACATTTATTTATATGTATATTACACTTATTATAGCGTATATTAAGATACATATATATCTCTCACTTTTCTCAACGAATTTAAAGGTAATAATTATCTCATCACCTCAATTACGAATCAATTTCATGCTTAGGTATCTGTAGAACCACAACGAATCAACTTTTTAAGGAGTAAAGAGGACAGGAACAAAATATTAAGACTACGAATCCCTCTTCTTAATTCACACATCATAATCATGCATGCACCCTTCTTCATTCATCTGTGCAACTTGTCAACAATATCAATATTTAGTTAATAATAATAATGCTTCTTCAAATCACACTAGAGTTTTAAAGCACGTCGTTCGTAATCATCTTCATCAAAGGGTATAAATACGGTTTCTTTACGAATACATTTTTCACTTTCTTATCTTTCCCTTTTCTTGTCTATACCGTTTAATCCTAATTTGTTTATATATCATTCCCAATCACCCATACCACCATTTATACATAGAGAGATATACGATTATTAAGATATATATAGATAGTCCCTTCTTTCCCTGGTTCACCAAAAGTGTTTTCTACAGAGTACCTTTTAGGTATAGTTTTAGCACTAACGCGTGTCTCTACTTACAATCCTTGCAGCATATAAAATCTTTCCTTTACAAATGTACAATAAATGACTGGATTTTTAAAATGTGACTATAGTGTCACTTATACATAATAATATTTCGTCACGTCTACTAATATAACTACTAAAGTATTTACGGCTTATCATATTTAACCTTATATTACGTCTATCAGTTTACAGTACAAAAACAAAATAACACAGAGAGGAAGAACGAGACACAAAAAACAAATAAAAATTTTTCTCAAGCTACACATAAACCTGTGTGTACGTACAAAAAACAGCTTGATACAGAGATACATGAGAAACAAGAATTATACTTTGTAACGTGTAGACTTCTTATAAAGACTCAATTATCCTATGATAAGTACAACATTTATTATGAATTGCAATCCTGTCATTATCCCTCTAATTAAACATGGTACTCGCCTTTTATAGCTAGTAATTACGTATTATGCTTAGCTATTATACATTTTGAATTAAAACTTGAGTTTTGGTATATGAGGATCGAAATTTCACTACTTCTCTAGTGATGACATCTTATTACATAGTCATATTTGTGGTTTCAGTTTTTTCATTTAAAAAATCTACAAATTCAAACAACAGTTCTTGAGAAGTTTAGAGCCATGAGCAAAGAGAAGAATTCTCTTCTTGTGTAATTAACAAATAATTCGATTTCAAATCTCAATCTCATGGTCTCTCTGCAATACAAGTGCTTACATGTATATCGACTCATTACTTAAAAAGGTACGACGTAACGACACGCTATGTTTCAGAACTAAAGTGCAGCTGATCCCAAACCATCTGGGGGCACAGTAGAACGTCTTACATAGGGGCAGTGTCTTTGCTTTTTGTTACAAAAGTACTCAAAAGTAAAACAATAATCAAGACAACATATTATCAGTATTAGTTAATACAATATAATCCTAGTTATAGTAGACATATTTAAGTCGTAAGTAATTATATTCAAAGAGATACACATTAGAACAATTTTGCTTTCTGCTATACTGAATATTGAATCAGTGTCCGCTAGTTCAGTATTTTCGAAAACAATTAACTTTGTAATGATGATCAAGTTTAGAAGAGAAAAGATTACACAGTATAATTAATTTGTAACTGGTTGTTTGGTGTATGTGTGAAATTGTTTGATGATTTTAATTCACAGCAGTACATCTTTAGTAGTAATTATAATAAAATTGTAAAATGTAAATCTTCAGGTTTATCTTTGTAATAGAGCTGAATTGAGTAAAAAAGGAACGTAGAACATTTTGCTTTCTAGCAAAAGGGATGCGGCTGCTTGAACCTGGAAGACAATGTAAAATTGTTCATTATAATTCACTTCCACTATTACTTTCAGCTATCCTCATTTCAGGTAATACATATCAAATCTCAAGTTACCTCAGGTAAACAACGCAACAACTCAGTCAATCTGTTGGGTTGCGAAGGTACGGTCATTTCAAGGAACGTCCGGAGAACTTTAATGTATCGTTCTTGGATTTGATTCACGCTGTCAGATTTTGTGCCTATGTAAAATGAAACCAAAAGTATAAGCGACCTCGTTTTCTAATGTATTGTATTTAGAAACTAAAAAGTATCACGGCAATGCTTACCTGTATTCTGGAGCATGGCGATAACTTTAAGAGTGACATACTCTTCAAGTCTAATGCCCAGTCGTCGGAAGGTCCTTGTGAGAAAAGTGAGTCGCTCAACCATTTGACCCACGTCTTGTTTCAACTGCTCTAACGTTAAGGATCGTCCCATCATCGCTTGCAGACAACTTTGGAGGACTTTGAGGTTATCGAGAGCTTCCTCTTCTGCGGACATGCCCGGTGGGGGTGCTGGACTGTGCATTGCATGCCATGCAGACGTCGTCAAAACCAACAATTCATGCCATTTGTGAGTGAGAACTCTGGTGTGGACTTCAACTGGCACTTCAGAATAAAACGGCAGTCTCTTTGTCCACTGGACCAGTCTGTACACTATTGAGTCTCCCATCTGGCACAGTTTATCTGACAAGTCTCCACGTGCCTCAAGCAACTCTTCCCAATTCTGTAAACCATCATCAAGTGAATTATTGCTCCGAACTAGGTCACCTGGCTCATTAACACCTACTCTATCCTCATGCATATCTCTCGGAGTTGCCAACAAGTAACTCGCTCTTTTACTTTCCCTATCTCTGCTGTAGCAAGTAATATTGCATGAAAACTTTGCATTCAGAAACTTACATGGAGAGCTGCAATGTCATGGAAGTTGTCGCATTGGACCAAAGCGTTGATCATGTTAGCAGCTTGATCAAAAGGTACGACATGTTCCCTTCGGAGAGGCATAGCCTCCTTAGGGTCCCTTGTCAAAGCTGCCATCAAGATATTCCCTGGGTGAGGAGGTAACATAGACGTCGAGTTGCCGTTGTTGTTACTACTGCTCTGAGTCTGACCACTCGAATTGTTCGTATTGTTGTTGCTCAGCGTTAAACTACTTAGGTTTGTCGTGGGATTATTGTTATTATTTGTAGAATTCGTATTGTTTTGCTTGTCCCCTTTTCCATTCTGCGCTGCCCCACGGTTTCCCTTCTTGTGTTTGCGATATTTCACCTGTTCCAGGAACGAAAGTATAATCAATTAGCTTATTTTATAGTCAACCACTCGCAGTCATGATGACTCAACCACTCAACTACTGCTGTGAAGATAGTAATCATATCTGTAAAATTGCTTACCGGAACTTTGTACAGGTTGTAAACGGCTCCTGAGTTCCTACCACCAGGCATTCTGTCTTCTCTTACAGCTACAAGTACAAAAAAATCACATAAACCTTTAAACAACAGCTTAATTACAAGTGTGGCTAAAGCGAGTTTTGCATGAACAAAGAGACCCCAGCCTGGGCACAAGTACCAAGTATATATACTTCTCTAAAAACAAAGGATGTGTATGAAATACGATACGCAACAACAACTGTTGACTGCTGGATCATCATTTCATTTTCATTATACTGAAATTTCACGTAAAAAATGAACTAAAAGTGGGTCAAGGAAGCGGCCCAGACATTCAGCACGATGATAATCAACATAGCAAGAGTAAAAATTTAGTTTCGGGGATCTCAATCATCTACTTAACGAGAAAGCGATACACATTTCCCGATCCGATAACATTATATATATACCTTGTACTTGGCCCACACGATATAATTAGAACAAGTCAGTTTTCTAAGAATTAAAATTACCTTGAAGAACCATTCCTTGTTCGATGCACTTCTTAAATCTGCAGTACTGACAACGGTTCCGTTGAGCTTTGGTAATTTCACAGGTACCATCTGCCACACAAGTGTACACCCTTCGGTTTTGCACTGTCCTTTTGAAGAACCCTTTGCATCTGTTGTTCACAATCAAAAAAGTAATAGTTAGTTGATGAATATGCTGATACATTATATTGCACAGGTACTTGTGCAAGTTTTGCATCTTCCTTCAATAACACTTTCAAGAATAATTCTTTCCTAATAATCAATCTTCTCCAGCAAGATGACCTACTGACCGACTAATAATAATAAAAGACTATCATGCAATTTCCTAATAAATTGGAAAAACAGTAAAAAGTGAAGTGAAGAAGATATCTTTTTTTTTCTGAACAGAACAAAAGAAATGTAGGAATGAGGAAGAAAATTATTATAAAATTGTACCCTTCGCAAGTAATGATCCCGTAGTGAAGTCCAGTAGCTCTGTCTTCACAAATCATGCAAATCATGGGTTGCTCATAGTCATCGTCATCTTGATTCTGACCCGTAGGTCCACTTCCAGTCTGACCATTAACATTATGGTTTCCTCCTCCAAGTCCTCCATGTCCGTTTGTCGTGTTACTCGCTCCAGTAGACAAATTGAGGGCTTCATTAGCCCACAATCTTTCCATGCTCAAAACTCCTTTTTGAATCGCAGGATTATGATGTCCATTTGAGTTGGAGTTATTATTTGAATTTGGACCATTGTTTGAAACATTGTTATTATTAAGTTGGTTCCCTGGAGGAGAATTTCCCCCACTTCCATTGTGAAGACTTCCAGCATAAGACCCATTGCTACTTGCTCCACTTGAGATGGAAAGGTTTCCTCCACTTCCTGGGGGACTTGCTCCACCTCCTCCTCCGAGTCCGATTTCCAAAGCAGGATTCGGGATATTCTGACCAGGTTGAGACCATAACATTGTCCTCACACCTCCAGCCTCACCCATTATCACTGTCGGAGTTCGACTCAGGTTGACATGATGAGTGCCATTGGTTCCTGCATTAGAAGAGTTGACCATTCCAATATTTCCTCCAGCAATTATCGTTCCTCCAACTGTGGAACATCCTCCGGAACTTCCTGTGCTTCCTGGAGAGTGCTGGATTGATCCAGAGGAACTTGAATTACTAGGAGATGAGTTAGGCGACCGACTCATTAAGTGAGTAGGCGATTTTCTCGTTTGAAATGGAAGGTGGGAGACATTGTGGTGAAGGTGCATTCCACCAGAGCCATTATGATGGTGGTGATTATGACCATTAGTCATTTGCCCATTGGAAACTCCTCCATGTCCTCCATTCTGCTGTTGTAGCTGGAGTGAATGACTTGACATATTGTGAATTCCCGTTGGAGGATGTGAAGAAGGTTGAATTTGCCCTTGTGAAGATCCTGAGGAATTGGAGTTGCCACCAGGTCCTCCATTATTTCCAGAAGAAGGAGTCACTGCACCACCCGAAATGACTTCAGGACGGACACCATTAATACGGTACATAGAACTCTGATGGAATGACAGACTAGTAGAAGTGACCACTGACAATGGAGGTTCACTTGTGTTGTTTACAGAGTGTTTATCAGACAAATTCCTGATTTCCACATGGACCATAGGACTTCCATTTGAAGTCTCTCTTTGCTGGTCTCTTCTTGAAGTATCTCCTGCAGTCAAACGGGCATGGAGTTGTGTAGCGTGGAAAAGCCCAGGAACTGGGCCATGTGATGGGTGGTGCATTTGGTGGTGACTTAGTCCATTATTATTACTGGGATGCAGTTGGTGATGAGGTGGGAGGAAGTGAGTGGCCATCATGGGGTGTCCTGGAGGTGACCCTCCTCTGGAAGATACGCTCATGGCTGGCGATGACCTTTGACTCGAAGAATTGTTGTTAGGCTGACCTTTGGTGATGATGAGAGTAGAAGGACTCATCTCGCGTTGTCCCTGAGGAGGACTTCTCCTGGGAGATGATGAAGAAGGGGGGTGGCTCAGGGGTCGAGGGGGAGAGCTTCTGTGAGATCCTGTGGATGATGCTGAAGACAAAATCGACCTGGGAGAAGACGCGAGAGACATTGGGAGACCGTTGTTCGTCTCTTGGTCATTCGTATCCATCTTTTCATCTCCCTTCTCTTCACATGACGAGTCGTTATCTCGTTTCTCGGACTTTATACTCGTTACCGACTCGGTGTCACTCTTGTGACCATTTTGCTGACCGTGATGACCATTGGTAGTCCCGTTAGTATGGCCATTCTCTTTAGGAGGACTCATTTCTCTTCTCTTGACAGGAGTTTTCCTGTGCAACTGCTGCTCTTCCAGACCAGGAGATGAAGAAGGGGTAGATCGAGACGAGTCTTCTCCTGGCTCTGATTTTACGACTAGAACATTAGCCGTTGTGGTCACTGTAGTGCCATTATTATTACCCTTGCTCAACCCATTAGAAGACCCTTTGAGGGTGTCGTAATTGTTGTTATTTGTTGAGGCAATCTTTCTCGCCCCTGAGGGATCGTTCTTCATCAAATTCATGTAGAAAAACTTTGAGGGGAATCCATTAGAATCTGTGGCTGGACTTGGGGCAACCAGTTCTTCTGGGGTGAGACAGCTAAAGAAGTCAAGAAAGAAGAAGAGGAAGGTTAAGATTTTGTAGATCCAATTATTCTTGGATGTATAAAAGTAATTACGCCTCGCGTCTTGTTCCTTGTTACCAAATAAAAATGTAATGACTGAAGACACACACACATACTCTTGAAACAAATACAAATTGTTTCGTAGAGAGAGTATCTCTTCAATCAAAATATTACCTTATTTGTTAACAAGGAATACAATGGGTGAAAGCAACAGTGAAAGCACAAGGAACACACGACGATAACATGCTGACAGCATTCTGTACAACAATGGAAAAGACATATAAGCGACACACAGCAGTGTATAAGTTGAAGGTGTACGGTTTTAAATCAAGAATATTTTATAGCTATATAAGCAATTCAAGGCTCGTTATTGACCTGATACAAGCACACACAGTGCTTTACATGTGTGCAAGTTATTTATAGCCTAGACACGACAGATAGTAGAAGAAAAGGAATTTGTATTTTACATACAGACATATCCAAACACAATGAGAGAAGAAAGTTTTAAGGAGTCAATACAAAACAATACATAATGGAAATACATATTTGCACGTCTTTTGAAAAGACTTTGAGAGAAGACTTTGAGTACAAAATACTCTAGTGTGATGATGATGAAGACAACAATCAAAAATACAAAGTATATTAATGTATAGAGAGAGAGAGGTGAAGGTAAATCTGCAAAGGTTGATTGATGGATTGAAAGGAATATTTTAAAATACACGATATATTACTCGTCGAATTTCTATTCGTGTAGGACAATGTCAGTGAAATGAAGTGAAACTTTTTTGGAAATTCAATTAGCAATTAATTACTTAAATGAATCATGAACGCAATTATTATATTATTGTGAGTCTATAGATATTTGTTAACAGTTAAAGAAAAATTCAGGTCACCACAGTAGGTACATGATCAAGGTTGGATTTTGTTTTTCCTCGTGTGTATTATGAGAGTGTCTACATCATGTGTAGAATTTGTATATTGGAATTCGAATTCGAATGGCCTTCAGTTTCGAAGGTGTTTATTCCCCTGTGGATCTTTGAATTACGTGAAGGATAGAGATTAAAAATGAACTTGTGAAATTTCTTAAACTCATTCTTATAGAAGATCAAAATTGGAAATGGTACACGTATATAGTCGGTCATATATAGCTAGAGCGCATGTATAGAGAAACACTGAACTAAAAATATGATTTACTACTTCAAGAAGATCGCCTCTTGCAATATGTATATTACGGAATATTTTTTATGACAAGGCGTCATAAAATTTTGACCATGTTTTTTATTCTTCTCTTCGACTCTGACATTGAAAATATAAATTCCAAGATGAAGAGACTACGGGATGGGTCAAACACCTTCAAGAAGAAGAAGAAGGAGCCGAAGAAACATAATATCTTTCATTCCCCTTAGCATATTGTGTATTATGAGACTCCAGACGAACCTCAAAAACAATTTTTATGAGCAAAAACTATACACACACTCCCTTCACTTTCAAATTCATTTCGCATTACATTTTGCACAAAAGAACATAACAAGAGGATTTTTCGTAGTCTATTCTTCTTGTCTACAGCTAAGCTGAGACTACAGACTACCTACTGTGATGTTCCCTAAGGGGTTATGTGATAAGGTACCCTCTCCCCTTTCGTTTGCTTTCTTCCAGTATTTCAAATCACCTCAAGGAGTATGTTGTCTACAAATTGCATACACCTTTGTGCTTTTACATGTATCTGCCTTTTGCTTCCTGAATCGAATTTGATCCTACAATAATGATGACTTGATGACTCTATCATCAATTAGTTTGTAATAATTACTAACAGCCTTCCAAGAACTTCCGTTAAGGAAACTCCCCAAAACACATCAGGCTCGCCGGACGGAAGTTGTGGGATTCTTTCGAAAATTAGTTCAGATTTTAGTAAAAATGCATACCCAAAACAAAAGACGAACAAAGAGAGAAACTTCCGAAATAATTTTTGAGAATTAAACGAAAAAAACTCATCGGTTTCACCTTGTTCTATTTCCTTCCTCCTTTTAATTCTTAATTTTTTAAAGCTCTAATCACCACAAAAATAAGTTTATCTCTGGACCAATTTTATCTAGGCTGGACTCTCATTATTATCATTTCCCTGGCTGATCTAACAGAGTGCCACCTTTGCATGTAAATTACTTGAAATGTTAAACACAACCGAGTGATAAATTCCTTCAAGATGTAATGACTTTGTTGATTCAGACACGCTACGGAACGCAAGCAGGTTACAAATTTACTTTCCTTCCTATCTCATATAATATTATACAACCTCTTGAATAAAAATCTTTTAATTGTGATCATATTTTTAGCTCTAGTTTTTTATCCACCTCATCAAGAGCCTGCCTGCATGAGAGAGAAAAAACTGGTCAGTTCTTAAGAAGTCCTGAACCAACACCAACTGTCCATTTCTTCTAACTGTTCTACTACACTCGCTATACAAAAGCAGACGGCCTTCCCTTTTAGTATATCCCTACCTGTCGCCTCTCTAACTCTCCCGTCCCTTCATAAAATTAAATATTCTATTCGCATATTCCTCACGGGTCTTTTAGCACGGGACAAGCAACCTTTACTTAAGCTGTTGTAGCCAAAGGTGGTAAGGGCAGACGATCATTTTTCTCCAGAGCGAGAAAAAAGTATATGCTTCTGTCTTACAGCTTCTGATGGACAACTGTTCATCTCTCATCATCAGAAGCAAGACAAGGAACAATAAAATACTGGTCAATTACAGACAGCAGAAGAGAAGAGCTTCGCGCGACCCTTAAGGGTCTCCCCATTCTCCAGCTTCGCTCCTCATTAAATTCAAAAATACATGTAAATTGACTGGGGGCTTTAGTTAACAGAACTTATCCATTGGGAATCAGGTTTCAAATTGAACTACTTTGAATTTTTACATTAAATAAAAGTTCGTATGCCTGTGTGTAGTACCCTCCAGGGAGATGAAAGCGAGTCTTTATGTGGTTCTATTTTTACCATTCAGCTACTCAAGAAAAACTACTTGTTTTAGTTCAGTTGTTGTTGTGAGATAAAAAGTGAAATGATAAAATTATGGACATCCAACATTCAAAGAGTCTAGATTGACCCGCACAGCTAAATCTTTTATCTCACACCGAGATCTTAATCTTTTAACATCTTCTGTTGCATTTTATTGTGCGTAAATAATAGGCTTATCTTTCGTTATATAATGAGATGAGTCTAAACGCATCAGATCAATCCTACCTTGTTAATACAATTTAATATCTCAATTGCATATCAATTTTTCACAGACAACCCAATCGCAACAGATTTAACTCTTGAAGATAGGGAGAAGAAAAGAAGGTTTATTTTATAATAATATATATAAATGTAAATGGTTCAACTTTTTACTGATTTTTATTGAGGAATTCTCAGTTCACACCACTGACTACCAAAAGATTAGAAAATCAATATTCCTCTCTGGTAACTCTGAAACTTTATTTTTTAAGAATATTCGCCTAATTAGTAGATAAATGGAATACTTTGTATAATATAAAATATAATTTGTGATTTAGTTGCTCCATATTCATTCTTTGCTGATATCAAAAGACCATTTCACGTGTAAATGATCTTCGAAGAATCCTCATCTCTTAATGCCCCATTGTGCATCCCACACAATTTCCGTGAGGAAACACGGATAAGGATGAAATAGCATAATCAAGTGATCGATTTGTGAAGTTAATGAAATGAATCCAAGTTTAGATGAAATATAAACTAATTAGTCCATGGTCCTTAGACAAATAGAATGGAGGTGTCAAACAAGGATATAATGACCGACTGCCACACGTGCGGTTGGTTGAAAAAATGAAAACTTTTAAAGTGTATCATGAATCGACTAAAATACTAAACTGTGTCTTCATGCTTGACGATTCCTGAAGTGAATAAAAGTAAACCTACTTTCAGTTTCAGTTCATTTCCTAAAGGATTATCTCCCTTTTGAGTCTTAAACTTGCACAAATCTTACGTAACCCAGTCAGAGAGATGCATTATGCAAATCATCATGTATTTCTTGCTTTGCCAATTTTTTAGATGAAAATTGCCTCTGTATACCTCACACACTAACCCAAAACTGGGACAAAGCGAGTCAAATCGGTTAAAAATTATCCTCATTTTATTTATCCCTCAGCTTTGTCAGTATCGATGAAATGACAGGATGAGGTTGCCATTGTAGCAGGTCAAATGGATCATAAAATTAGGCAGGTACTCATTCCAAATACATTTTACTGATAACCCTCCCTGTGTTCATATACTCCTTCGTCTTCATTACAATTTGTATTCAAATGCATTTAGGTACAAATGTAATCTATTCGCAGTCTCATTAGGAATTAAATCAAAGCTACAGATAAAAGTAGACACGTGCAGATGATGATCTGCTAGTATCCAAAATGATACCATAAAACAAAACGCATGCAAATCCATTCAACACACAACAGAGGAATTTAATTAAAGCTGGTGTCAAATATTGCATACATAAATACATGATTTTTGCTATTACACAGTTTTCACGAACAAAGCGAGCTTACATTTAACTTATCGACACATTTTATAAATACTTACCGTTTTTCTTCTGCTTTGGGTGACCCTTCGCCCCCCTGAGGCTGATCTGGGGACAGACTTGAAGCTGACTCGGAAGTCCCGATAGACTCGCCATCAGAAGAACATCGGGAGTCCACCTTTCTACGCTTCAATTTCAAGTCCTGAAACAGACTCATTCCATTGTGTATAACACCTGTAACCAAACAAAATACACAACATTAATCTTTTGAAATATGCATACTTGCTTGTTTAAATAAATCTGCTAAGCTTTTATCTTTTTACAATCACAAGTTCTTCCTACGCATCCGGTGTCATTACCGGCAGATGAACCGAGAAAACGAAGTTCATTTACATTTCATGCAAATAGAAAGTCAACACGATATGAGATATGCCGATATTATAGTTCAACTTTATAATTATGATAATGGTACTAGCGATGGTGAGAACAATTTAATAATTGTCTCTTTAAAAGACACTTAACTTCTCGAGTTCTCAACTTAATTAGGAGACACATAAGACAAACATCCAATGCATGATGAGATCCCTTTAAAACACAAGTGAAACTTAACCTGGATCGTCAATAATGACTGTTTATATTACAAATACGTCTTAATTACAACACACACACTTTTGTTCTTCTGTCTCATCATCCTCAGTTTGTTCACAAGTAGTAATGAATTGTTCCAGTCAAAATTCCGTTTAATGTCTGACCTACTTTTGCTGGATGACTGTATATTATGAGAACCCGTTAGTGACAGGAGTCTCATCATGAGAGATGTCCTGCTATAATTATCCAATACTACTGACAGACTAAACCCAACACAAATCATCTATTCACAGTGAGACAACCTTTACCTTATGCATCTTGTTGTGTGTGCCAGAGATCACACACAAAATGTTCCACTTCCTAAAATAACGTGAAAATTTTACTACAAATTAGGATACTTAACCTACTGAACTATCAAGACCCGTCCTTCTCTTCCAAAGGGTACCTCAAATTACATAAGGACCCCTGAAGGCCTAAGAAAGAAAGTTCCTTTTCAATATTTATTTATGGTTCTCTCCCTCTGACTACATTAGTGTTATTCTCGTGTAAAGATATAACGGGATACTTTATGAATAAGGTCAGTTGGGAATGTATTCACAGTATTCAGTAATCCAAATCCAATGGGCAATGTCAAGTATACATATGGTCAATGGAAAGATCACTTGATACAATTCCAACCCAGAAATATCATACAACCGTAATCAACCTACTTTGACATTTTTATTC